>Ga0115848_100813_pt1 | contig 12154 bp, 16 predicted proteins | sample InSIn3gowninarea_FD_83862 | JGI IMG/M metagenome (GOLD analysis project Ga0115848, IMG submission 83862) | reverse complement strand
AGACAGTTGAGGCTGGTACGAACTTCAACCGACATCAAGGTAGTACTTGAGCGGGCCAGGCTCGCGATCACGGCTTAGTAAGGGAAGTTGCGTCAAGAGGAATTCTTCGACGAAGCGGAGCGTATGGGATGTTCACGGAGACGGTCGAAGTTGTGTAAAGTGGGAGTGTTCAGAAGGGTTTGGGGTAGTCAACAACCTTCAAAAATGCAAGGTTGACGGTAGCAAGCAGCACGTGGTAACGGCGATAGCAAGACAACAAGTTGGCTATTCTTCACAGCAATCTTCTCGAAGAGAAGACTTAGCAAGATATCCTGACTGAGGTTCCTGTTAGTGGCCGGCCGCTGTGGTCTTGTTGGGGTAGAAGATGTGAGCAAAACGGTGTTTATGTGACAGTTAAGTGACTGGGTAGATGGGTGAGGAACAAAGAAGAGAATGGAAGATAAGAAGTAGATGGGGGATTAAATAAGTAGGGCGAGTACTAGATAGACATGTCGTGTACACTCCAATCTGCAGCATAGATACATGGTCTATAGGAAGCGCCTTGAACCAGAAGCTGATCTCATTATTGGTCAGATAATTGTATGACAACCATTATCGTGGGGCAGCGACTAGCTCCGGGGTCCATTGTGAGACAAACGGGGAGCAGCTTTGGAATCAAGGCGAGATAGCGAGGTTGAGGGCACAGTGTATGCTGACTGACGATCATGGACCACATGATCAACCTGCAGGGTCGTGGGGGTGAGGCGGGACTCGCCCTAACAAACCAGATCGTGAGTTTACACCAGAGATCCACGACCATCCAGTCAATGTGTAGACAACAACACACTTATCAAGCCATTCGATATTGATAAGCATGATTCATGGACAAACATACTGTAAGTGTCTCAGCTGAGTATCGAGTCAAGACCCAAGCCACCGGCAGCTGCGAATATAACTTACGATAGCCAACTCATGCACTTGTACAGTAGCAGCTGTCAAAGAGCATCATGCTGCCTGCTTTGTTGGTGGATGGCAGCGGCTTGCGACGGCACCTAGGCCTAGTTCGCTGGTCATTGGGTGGTACTGTGTCACTTGACGAGTGCGACTTGTTTGCTAACCCGGACACGACGATGAACCAAGAGTTATGAATTGGAAATGAACGAATCGCTGACAGATAAGAGGTTCAGCCATCAAACCGAGTATAAGATACGCTTGTCCCAACTGAGCTTAACCTAGTAGTCAGTGGATGTATGCCGATGTTGATAACCAAAGCTGTGTTGAGATCTGATAAAGGACCAATGACAGGCTTTGCAATTCGAACATCTTTATTTCATCATATATGCAGTAATGAATGTCCGGCTTGTCTCTCGTCCTTGTTCAGCGAGCTTGAACTGGATTCGTAAAACAGTTCGGAGTCTTCTCGATTTTATTGAGTCGAAGCCAAGTAGTGAATAACGTAAATTAAAAACAGCTCTAGACGTCGTGTAAATCTGACACAAAGCCCAAGAGCGGATATCTATGTTGTTTGAATGCGAATATTCAATGCACCAGACCGAAGTTTCTGCGACTGGCGACAAATCGTCTATGCTTTCGATTTTCGATGTTTTCCTTCCCATTTCGTTCCCCATAAGTCATTACATACGTCGAATCTCCTGCTCGTTCAAGTACTTGTCGAGGCCAGAGTCGAGGTTCTGCCACCACTCGAAGAGCATAGAGTTGCAGATGAGCTTGAACCAAGGAGTGAAGACCAGGCTGGGGTCGTCGAATTGTTGCTTGAGCTTCTCGGGAGTGACGTATTGGGTATCTCGGACCTCGTTCTTGTTGATGTCGAGATCGACGTTGGCCTTGATAAAGAGAATGTAGTCAACTGTGTTTTGTGTTAGACTTTGTAGTATCAAAGAATTGGCTTGTACATACTCTCGTGCTCACCCCACTTTCCGTCACTGGGAGCCTTGTAGTGAATACGGGTAAGGAAGTGGAAGTCCTCGAAAGGTACCTGCTCCTTCTTGATGCCCAACTCATGCTCAAGCTTGCGCTGAGCGGCTCTCTTCACACCAGCAATAGAGTCCTCAAGAGTAGAGCCAGTCTCAGTTGGGATGTGAAGAGGGTGGGAGCAGCAGGTGTTGGTCCACATGTCGGGGAAGGTGATCTTCTCGGTAGCGCGCTGCTGAAGGAGAAGCTCGTTCTTGTCGTTGAAGAGGAAGACGGAGAAGGCACGGTGAAGGAGACCCTTGTCGATGTTGGTCATGAGATGGCCTAGCAAGGTCTAAGTCAGTAAGGGGTAACGACTGTGGTGGTGAGAATCGACATACAGATCTTCTTGCTTGCTGTGCCAATTGGCTTGTCGTTCTCGTCAAGGACAATGCAGACCTCGTCCATAAGACGGATCTGCTCCTCATCGTGACCGGAGAGAGGCTCTGAGCTGGTATCGATGTCCGGGAAGAGACGGAGCATAGATTCAGCCGTGATGGGCTGGTTGGTGGTGGTGGTGGTGGTTGTTGTTGTAGACATTGTGAATTAGACGGTATCCAAAGGTGTTTGAGTAAGGTGACTTGACAGATTCACAATGCGCCGAGACAGTGAGTGTATATAAAGGGCGAGAACAATGGCGAGCGGTCTGAAAGACCCAGCGATTAATTTTAAGGGTCACTGGCGTCGCGCGCTCTTGCCTGGGTTTGCCCCTCCAAAAAGTTATCGGGTGTGGCAGCCGCGCCCCTCCACCCGCCGTGATCCACAGGACACTACAACTGCAACCACTGAGGATCGAGTCCAGGGACTCTTCTCTCCAGGTTCCTACTAAATTGGGTAGTGGGGCTCAACCACTCAATTGGCGGTTGGCCAGTCAGTGACAGCCATCTCGGTGAACCTCTTCTCGTTTTAGCGTAAGGCCGGCCATAGATAGACTCAGGTACAGTAATGCCTGACTACAGACATACAAATGCATGATCGACTTCGATTCACAGCATTTAGTGTAACGCAATATCTGTAGACATTTGTGGAGAGCGGATTACCATGTCCTCTAGGCTAGATAGTGACTAGCAGTTTCAACATCTCTTTGATACCCCGGCTGTGCACATCCCACATGTCCAATTGCCTAGACAAGAAGAAGCCCGAAAGATGAAAACAGATCTTCGACCCTGAAAATTTACTAATATATGTAAAGACTTATGATTACATAACGGCAGAGGCGCAGGATGTGCACAGCTGGGGAATCAAGAGATAACGATATGGAGGCCTTAACGTCGCAACGTTTCAGGATTGACTTTTGTCTCCCAGTCATCTTACCGAATCTAACTATGACACTTGTCGTATGTACTCAAATAGACTGTCAAAAGATAAACTTGTAAAAGTATATGTTACTACTCAACTTATACACACAATTATACATGAACTGTCCAGTAAGATTATGCGCTAATTTGGATATTGGCTAAGCGGGGGCCGCAGATGCCCAGGTGCCAGGGCATCCATCAGGGGAAGTGGCTGGAGAGCTATGGCTTCGTCATTCAACCTCCATTCCTCAACCTTACCCTACCTTAGAACGGCCTCATCGTCTCTCCATTAATTCAATACACTCTGCGGTCGCCGCCAAAACGATTGCGATAATTCATTTCTCCACCTAGTCGATAAGCGCTCTTTTTCTTGACGTACTTCGGAATCACATCCACCAGGCTGCCCAGAGCCCACAGACGTAATCATGGCAGCGCCCAAGATCGAGGAGCAAGAAATCGAGACCTACTGGAATATTTTCTCTGCGCGAACAGGAGGCGGCAAGTTCCTGACCGGCGAACAAGCTGCTCCGGTTCTGAAGAACAGTGGATTGCGAGATGATCAACTAGAGCGTGTATGGGACCTTGCGGATGTGGATAATGATGGAAACCTTGATTTCGAGGAGTTTTGTGTCGCTATGCGCATTATCTTTGATATCTTGAACGGAGTACGATACAGTCGCCGAAAAAGGCCGCGATATAGAAGCTGACATGTTCCAGGAATACGCGGACGTGCCGACGACATTGCCTGACTGGCTTGTCCCCGAGTCCAAGGCTCATTTGGTGCAAGCCACCCAAGCCATCACAGGAAAGTCGGTGCAATTCGAGCAAGTTGAGGATGATTCGGAAGATCTTGGGCTCAAGGATGGCTTCGAGTGGTACATGAAGCCTGCAGACAAGTCCAAATATGAACAGATCTACCAAGAGAACAGAAACGCGCGCGGCGAAGTCGACTGTAAGTCTGCAAGTATCGGTCCTAAAGGATATGGCTGACAAGAGTAGTCAATGCGCTCAGCGATCTCTACGAGTCCCTCGACGTTCCCGATACCGATATCCGATCCGCTTGGAACCTGATCAACCCGTCGGCGCAATCGACCATCAACAAGGACGCATGCCTCGCTTTTCTACATATCCTTAATTATCGACACGAAGGTTTCCGAATTCCCCGTGCTGTTCCCGCGTCTCTGCGTTCCAGTTTTGAGCGCAACCAGATCGATTACCAAGTCGACAACCAGCGAACCGGTGCCAACTCGCGATGGGCTACCAAGGCCGATGACACCACCAGCACTGGTCGCAAGGCCAAGTTCGGCGACCAATACCTGACGCGCCTAGGCCGAAGCGGCTTCAAGTCTGCCGGCACGGACTTTTCAACAGAAAAGACGGAGGATTGGGAGGAGGTTCGCTTGAAGCGCAAGCTCCAGGATCTCGAGGATAAGATTAAGAAGGTGGAGGAGATCGCGGAGCGCCGGAAAGGTGGCAAACGCGACTCTAAGCCTGCGCTTGTCAAGAAGGAACTAGATCAGCTCCTGGAATACAAGCGTAGAGAGCTCAGGGAGCTAGAGGAGGGGACTGGCAAGAGCGCGGCTGGAGGAAGTCTTAAGAGCATACAGGAGGATCTTCAGACGGTGCGTGAGCAGGTTGAGGGTCTGGAGACTCACTTGAGGACGCGCGAGCAAGTTCTTGGAGAGATTCGGAGGGAGATTGAAGACGAGAAGAGAGGATAGGCGGATTTAATTAGACTACGGAGTGGGTATGTTGCTTTTTCTTTGTAGGAATATCATGGCGCTTTCTTGAATAGGATATTAGGCGTTCCACCACTCGTACTTTTTATCACCACATAGTCCCATTGGCGTACTTTTTCGTACGCTCGAGACCTAACGTCCGACCCTTGACTGTCCACACAGCCAGTGATGGCACAGGGACTTTGCCTAGCCGTCCAGCTCCACGACTTCGACCCGTGGCGCATATAAAAGCGTCCACCCGAGGACCACTCACGGGCTGTGGCTCTTTACCTTTGAGCACTAGATCAATATTTTTATAGACACCCGCGGCCTGGGCCTCTGTGATTAGGAAACCAGCACGAGGTTTGGATACAACGTCTCCAACCGCCCACACACCACTTGCGGCTTTGACACGCATCTCATCATCCACATCTGCGTAGCCATGTTCGTTAAGCCACTCCTTGGGCAGGAACCCTGAATTGGGTCGAAGCCCCATAGTCGCCAGGAAAACATCAGTTGCTATACTTTCGCCATTCGATAACTTTACAAGCGTCTTGCCATCAGGAAGTTCGGTAGTCTCCTCGGAGCGAACACCGGCACGAATCTCAACTCCTAGACGGCGGAGTTCGGATTCGGCACGGCCGGCGATTGAGTCTCCTCCAAGAACTTTATCGTCGGCTGAGAGGAGCACAACGGTGGTCGAAGGATAAGCATATTGGATTTCGCCTGCCAGCTCAACACCTGTAGCTCCGGCGCCAGCGATAACAACGTGAGTAGCCCTCTCGACCTTGTCAGCGGTGCGGTGAAGACTGGCAACGAGCTCTTCATGCGAGGTAGAAGCCTTCCATGGAAGTGATGGGTCAACAGTCTCGGCTCCGGTAGCAATGACAAGGTGGTCATATTTCAGCTTCGTGCTGGCTCCAGTCTCTGGTTCAACCGTTACGGTGCGCGCTTCGGGATCAACGGCCGATGCAGTGCCGACGATGAAGTGAGCACTTCCAGGAGGATATTGGTCCAGGCCAGGCTGAATAGGAGCGAAGATCTCCTCGTCTTTTACAACACCTGGAACAATGGCGCGAACGGACGCCAGGTTCCAGTAGAAGTGGCTATTCTAAGAACTTGTCAGTTTGATGCATTAGTTTGTCCAAGTTTATGCGAGTACCTTGGAGACAAGTATAACTTTGAGGTCTTCCTGGTGAGGCCGGGTGTACTTGAGAAGCTGGTGGGTGACCGCCATACCGCCCAGGCTTCCGCCCAAGACAACCACCGTTTGTGTCATTTTAGTAGATCGATTTAGGATGAGGATTGGTGATCAGGTCTCTTAGAAGCTTGAATATTGTGGTTGATTTGACTATATGGTGCTCTTGTTAAGGGTAGATAGTGGCGGAGAGACATGTGAAAAGACAGTTTAACACTGACTAGGATGTAGGTAAGTAAGTTTGTTCCGTCCCGATAGTCTCGGAAAGCGGTCTATGACGAGTTCAAGGCTATGTAGCAAACGAATAGTCCGTAACGGCTTGGGTTTCAGGCTCGTTGCGGTATCAAGTTTCATTGAATGAAGCTATCGTCGCTTTTATTGCAATGGGAGTTTTGATAAGCGACCTGTGCATTGTATTGAGTAGGTACCTAGGTAGGTAGTTGCGTTTGTCCGAGTCCTGCCGCAACAAAAGCTGAGACCTCCTTCGCCATAAAATCATGGTCATAAGTTAGTAGGTAGCTATTGTTATTTCCGTCGAGTTCCATTCTAGAATATTCACTCTCGTGTTGAAACGAGATGTCAAGTGTTTTACTGCAGGTAATAAATCTCCGGATATATGTCCCCTGCACTCCACGTGCTTTTAATCATCATTTAGTTGTATTGTAATAAGCATGTCCCTTCCTTCCTCGGCAGGTCCCCAAGTTTGGTCCCTTGGTCTTGATCCTCACTGACGAAAAGCTCCCCTCATTGAGAAAACCCAACCAATAGCAGCTCACGACGTCACTGTCGAATCCTGCCCGCACCCCCTCTCTAAGGCAATGATGAACTGAAGCCAGAGTCCCATGACCCCGCTATAGGTAACTTAACCCGCCCGCCGGGAGAAGCCAAGTTCCTCAACAAACATTGGATCCCAACACCTCTCTCTTTTCTTTCTCCTTTTTCCTTCTGATACAAACTTGATCTTCAAACAACAACTCTCCAAAACTCCCCTTTCAACCAAACAAACACCGTCACCATGTCTGAATCTTTCCAGAAGGCCGTCGAGGACTCCAAGAAGCTCACTTCTAAGCCCGGTCCCGACGAGCTCCTCGAGCTCTACGGTAAAGATCTCCTTGTTACAAATTTGCGCTTCTCAGCTAACCGGGATTCTCCAGCTCTCTACAAGGTCGCCAACGGCGAGGACTTCAAGGCTGCCACCCAGCCCGGCATGTTCGATCTCAAGGCAAGCTCTATTCCCCTAGCCTTCCATCACGCGACGACAGGACTAACTCCTAGCTAAGGGCAAGGCCAAGTACAACGCCTGGAAGAAGGTCGTTGAGCAGGACCAGCTCACTCCCGAGGCCGCTCAGACCAAGTACGTCGAGGCCGTCGAGAAGCTCAAGGAGAAATACGGCTACGACGCCAACAAGGTGCCCGAGACCGTTGGTACCAACTAAGCGTGCGATTTTATGTTCTGCGAGATAGACAACCCTCAACGATGAAACGAAACAAGTTCGAAGAGTAGGAACAATGAAATACATAACAAAGCTATAAATGTCGGAACCAAGTGATGTGGGGATGGCTCCTTGAGCTTTTCTTTTCTACGCTGCTGATAGCGTATATCATAACTTAGACGAAGAGAACTAATACCCGTCTGTTTTATATTTCGATGCTGTTACCACAGAGTGCTCGCACCGCTTAGAATCAGATGGATGAACCATCTGTTCTCTTTTGCTTCGAGTTTGTGGGCTGTCATGCGACCTCACTGTTCGTTACATGTGACATCACAGCTGACGGTCGATTATGACCAAAGTTGGGGTCCAAGTAGCACGTAATTCTCTGCTTCTATAATAATCTGATATCGACATGTGTCTCATCTTTGTCTAGAGACTGTACACTGACTGACTCGCTCACGAGCAAGCCGTGCGCATTTTCCTTGTCAAAATCCAAATGTGGACTCTGACAGACAGCTCGTATCATCCCAGAACCCTGAAGACAAGTCTCGGCTATCTAGCCCGTGATATATCTACAAATCTATCCGACATACCCTTATTACGGAGGTACTTCAAGAGGTTGTCCTCCACTCAGCTCAACAGTGTTGCACCAGATACTACACTCGGTCACAGTCATCACAAATCTGTTTGTTTATGTGCAATGTTGAGTAAAATTGTCTACCAGGGCAATTATTAATGTCAAGTATACGAGGCGGAGACTGAGCTCTCGCAGTGACGAATAGTAACTAGAATTTAAGGTGTAAGTAGGTGTACGAAGACCGCGTACCAAGCGTATGAATGTATCTTTTCCGTTCCAAGCGCTGAGCGTTTCTCATTTCGTTGTAACTCATCCTCCTCATGCTCCTTTCCAAACCAAGAAAAACACCAAGCCGATCAACTCCGGTTGAAGTGGGACGTAAACTGAAGGATATTTGATAAAGGGGGTATTTCATCAGAAGAATATGAATCTCAACATTGCACCATTGGTTATCTCCAACAAGCATCCCTCCAGACGTGTTTCGTATATCAGACGTCCCATTGCTCTCTTCATCATAAACTCATTATTTGCGGTGAGCACCGTGTTCAACAGGCTCCTTGCGAGAGCCAGTGTAATCACAGGACAGAGTGAACTTAGAGGAGGGCAAAGGCACCAGCAGCAGCAAGAAGCAGAGCGCTCACGCCAGTGAGGGATGCACCACTGCTGATGCTGGATGGCTCAGCAGAGCCAGGGGCAGACTCAGATGGCTGAGTAGGAGCGGCAGTGGCAATGGTGCTGTTAGAACCACTCCAAGCGGTGCTGTAGCCCGAGCTAGGAGCAACAACGGTGGTCTTATCAGCCTTGGTTGTGGTCTTAACGACAACTGAAGAGGTGGTAGGGGCGGCAGAGGTGGTAGGAGCCTCGGTGGAGGTGGAGTCCATAGAGGTGCTGGTGATGTAGACAGTTGTCGAGGTGGTCTCGAGCTCAGAAGAGGTTGTAGGGACAGCAGTGGTAGTGGGTTCAGCACTGGTGGTCTCAGCAACGGTAGTAGTGGTGCTAGTCATGAGCTTCTCGGTCTTGAGGCCGTCCTCAACGCCATACGCAGCGGCACATTCAGCAAGATCCATAGAGTCAGGGCAGCACCAGGTCTGGGCCTTGGTGTCGTGAGAGCAGTAGAAGCCCTTGTCACAAGAGTCTATTGATACAGTTAGTATTCAGGTTGCTCACCGGGCTGTAAAGGCCTCATTGATTGAGTTTGATAGTACTTACTTCCAGTGCCGTCAAAGCAGCAGGACTGCTTCACAGTAGGGTTGAAGCAGTGGGTTTGGTCATCCTCAGAAGGGCAAGACTCGTATCCGGCACCACAAGCATCAGCGCAAGTCTTGCCACCACCACCACAGACAGACTGATCGGGTTGGTATCCGGGAGTAGAGCGACGAGCGAAGCTGAGACCTTCAACGGGGCCCTTGATCAGCTTGTAAGGCTGAGGCGAGGAGGCAGCGTTGCTGGCACAAGCCAGAAGAGCGACGGAGGCAAGAGTTCGGAAAAGCATCTTGACGACAGGGTATAACGATGGTAGTGGAGAAGCGGTTTCGTATTGAGTGAGCAAATAGCAAGCGAGTGAGTGAATGGATGATACTAGATAAAACTAGAATCGAGGATATGCAGGTTTCTTGTTGTTGTTAAAGAACGTAACGAGTATCGATAAAATAACGACCTCTGAAGGATGATAGCGACGACAACAAGAATGGTTAAAGAGGATGGTGAGGGAAGATCCAAGAGTGAGGTTGTAGAGAGATGGGGGTCTAGATGTAAGTAAATACCTGTGGGCAGGTGCAGAGACCACGCCAAGTCCAGGAAGGAGAGACTCTAACTCAGGTCTCGTCTCGGGAAGCAACAACCATCGAAAAACTCGACCCTTCCTTCCCTGGCACAATGGGGACGGGTTTCATGGCCATGATAGGCTGGTGTCGCTGGTCCAAGACGGAGGATAATGCAGAAGCAGCTGTGGCCCTGGTTCGCTCCTGGGGTTGGCAGGGACAAGGGGGGGCCCCTAACCCATCTTTTTAATTTAAAGTCCCCATCGTGGTTGTCTTCTATCACCACCAATGATTAGTCTCTGTTGATTCTGGCAACAATTCGAAAAAAAAACCACCATACCTATTATGGCCGAGGGGTAATTGGGACCTGATACTGCGATAGAGGAAGATGTTTTGAAAGCGTGCCCAAAGAGTTGGCATTGAAACGCAGGCGGAGTATACAAACATATAAAGAGTAGGCTGTGCTACCTTCGATGGTTCCAGATCGGCAAGACACCGTTCAAACTGATTTCGCCTCAGTTTACGATATTTCCCAACCTGAATTCTCCCAGAATGATCGCCATCCTGGTTGAAATGACAGCTCTTTAGCACAGCAAACTAATGGACTGATAGATTCTAGAGGATGATTAGCCGCCCACACACTCCATCTCCAAGACCCAAGCCGGGCGCTACTCGGCTATAGTCTAAGAGAGCGCAATTTTGTGAGAACAAGACCAATTTGTTATGGATATTACTGAGAGCCAACTCACTTAACTTTGGGATATGGATGGTACTGCATCTCGATCCTTCCACATCGAATAAAGTGCTCCTTTTGTCTTTCAGTTCCTGCAAGATGGGAAGGACAATGGAAAAGTATGGTTACCTTTTACGGCAGGTACCTGAGACCTGCACTGGGGCATGTCACACGAGATGGTCTCTGAGTGGTCAGAAGTGCTGTAACTTCAGGGGTCCAGTGGAAGCTGCAGCTGCCAACCGAGGCCCGTTGCGCTAAAAAGCCGCCTGATGCAGGAACAAAACAGACTTGGCGCTTCACCTATCGGAGTTTTGACCCAGTACGTCCCAGCAAAGAAGAGGCCATTAAAACAATATCAAGAGATATGAGACTTAATAATCAATCGAATGTTAACTTTTCAGTTTAGAACAAAGATATGGTACATGTTCTTTCCAACCTCTTACCGACCTCGCCTCTCTTTGGTTGAGAGACTCAACTCAACCTTCCATTGGTTTCAGGTTATTTAACCAGACCTGGTCATGCGCTATTAACCAGCAGTCAATTAACAGGGGCTCTATGGCTAAACCCAGCAACGTCAGTGGCAATCTTAATTTCAATCATGGTCCGCCTCTGAGTCGGTTCCCCAGACTAAGACTAACCTAAAGACTGGTTTTATTGTTTGCGTCTGTGTGTTTTTCGACTCGATTGATTGATTGATTGATTAAGCAACTAATTAATCAATTATCTTGGCTGTCATCACGATCTCGCCAACACGTGGCTGCTGGGACATAGCTTCAAGTATGGCCATGAGAGAAAACCTGTTGTTATTTCGATGAGCTGGTCATGAAAAGAAACCCACTGACAACTCATCATCGGCTTCATGCAACAATATACAGACCTGGGCCAAGGTTACATGCATTGACTACCGACTCTTAAACGAAACAAGCAGGCACAAACACGTATCATTGAGCTGGTCCTCGTGAATGCAGCTATCCATTTGATGCGGACTAGCTGACTGCACACACTATGCATCCTCCCGTCCTCCATACTTCAGCTGGATCCATCTTCCAATATCCTTCGCCGACGGAAACCTACATTCCGAAGTGCTCTAATATAAAACAAATTATCACTGTCCATCTCAAGTCAGTGCTTCCTCAAGATCGGGCTGCACTTATCACTTGGCGTTCGGTCTAATTCCTCCGGATGCTGTTAAATTCCATGATCTTCAGCTAGCTTGTCGATCGGAGATTTGGCCCACGCTCTGCAGTACAATACAAGGGATTATTCGTGGAGTTGCTAACTCATTCTAACATAACAAAGAACCATACTCCGTAGTCTTGACCCAGCCCCCAAGACCTCGGATCATAGACAGACCCTGCGAAAAAGCCGATTACCTGTAACACAACCACATTAACCTCTTCATGATCTCCCATCTACAGTCCCAATTCAAGAGACCGGCAGACAGCCCAATAATTACTCTAATGCTGATGCTGATTCAAGCTGTCTCT
>Ga0115848_100918_pt1 | contig 12157 bp, 12 predicted proteins | sample InSIn3gowninarea_FD_83862 | JGI IMG/M metagenome (GOLD analysis project Ga0115848, IMG submission 83862) | reverse complement strand
GAGGTATCCCTAAGAGGGTGCTTAGGATTAACTTTCTTTACATCCCATTCCCTCACCAACCTTTCACTTTTTCATATCCTGTTGCTTCTTCTGGCAATCCCTCTCGATATGACCAAGTTTACCATAGTAGTAACACTTAGGTTTGTATCCTCGAGACTTCTTCTAAGCATTGGGATCAGGTGGTCTTTTCTATGCAGTTGAGTTTCTCTATTGAACAACATGCTTCTTCCCTTTGTATTTCATAGCATAAGCTCCTGAGGATTCTCCTTCCTCAACTTGTTTTAGTGATTGCTCCTGTTGTAGTAACAACCCTTCCAATATATTGAAGGTGAGAGTTTTCAATTAACCAAAAATTTCCAAACTGGTTTTGAAACTCTCATAAGCCTTGGGAAATATCTTCATCGTTGACACCACTAGTTCTTTTTCTGTCAATGGTTCTCCTATGTTGTGCAACTAATTTTTTATCTGTTTGATTTGTTGCACATGATCAACAACACTCCCATCATTGAGATTCAGACCATATAGTTTCTCCTGAAGCAGAAAATCCCTTGTATCATTCTTTGTTTCATACAAATTTGTCACTACATCCCATGCTTCCTTGGATGTCTTCGCATCCTAAACATTTTCTATAATGTTACGTCCCACAGACAAATTTATTGGGGCCAGAGTAACCCTAATTTTGGTGTCATAGTCAGCTTGTAACTTCATGTCTGTTGGATCTCTAACTGTCATCCCATCCACATACGACCAGAGATCATTAAGCATCATAAGGTTTTTAATTTGATACTTCCATATCCCAAAATTTTCTGCACCCATCAATTTCTCTGTGAGTGTGGTGACCACGTTCCCTCCACATGATGCCATAATTAAAAAATATGAAATTGGTCTACAAAATGTTAAAAATATATTTTTTATTAATTTTAAGAGGTATAGGATTACAATTCACTTTTAAAGTGTTTACAAGGCTTTATCTTCTCTGCAATTTTTTGAAAATTTTTTGAATTTTTTTTTTAGGGTTTAAACACCCATATTACATAAAAAATTGCATTTAGCCCCTTAAAATCACTCTAGCCCTTAAATTCTTAAACCACAATCATATTGGGGTCTAGGGGCTAAAATACAATTAAAACACCCTATAGTTCTAACTTAGGGTAAAATCAATTTTTTTTTTTTTAAATCGTCGCAGCGGCCTGGTGTGTGTTCGCATGGCTCTGCGTGCTCGATTCAACATAATTTCTTCACAAACATTGTTTGAATGATGTCTCCTATAAATTTGAGGGAGTGTTTTTACTGATTGAACCTGATTTCTTAGCTCATGTGGATTCTTCTTCCTGTGCAACCCTGTGAAATCATCGCGTCTCCTCACGCTCACAGGTTGCGTTCTCTCTCAAGGCGTGTTATCTTTGTTTGGACCAACTACACCCCAGATATCACTTACATGGCTCATAACTCTACTAATCCATGCCATAGATGGGCATTTCATATGGTTTTTATCTTCTCTATAGACAAGCGACATGGCCTTCTCGAATGGTGGGATTTTCAATAACTGTCCTCTATGTCACTCACTCTCCATGACTTCTCTGCCATGAAGGAACATAGATGGGCTCATCCATGAATCACTCTAGTGCTCCACCAGATCTTCGTTGTGGTCTTCATACCTATAAACATAGCAGCTATGATTTTCTCCATGAACCAGGGTAGATTTTTTAATCTTTAGAAACCTGACACGAATTCTTTAGTTGATGCCTTCACAAATTTGGATTTTCTTCTACAAATTTGTCAGTGTGTTTCTCCACAAATTCCTTAGAGTTTAAACTTCAAATTCATGAACACATACTGCATTAGGATTTGAAACTGTATCGATTCTTCAATTTTTGAATCCATGAACTGATCTCGAACCATGTGCTTTGATATCACATGTAAAAATTACAGACGATTATGATGAATTCAAGATAATAGACAAGAATCAACACACTACATAGGTGTTCGGGTAGAATTATTCTACCGTAATTTTTATTGCAATACTTACTTGATGAATAGTACAATGGGTATGGGTCTATTAAATAGATCCCAAATAATAACCAATTAATAACTCCCTAATAACTTCCTTTAGAAGTTATAATTAATTACATCATTATTATATAAAGTACATTTATATTAATTACTAAACATACAGGAGACTAAACATTATATATTTTAACACTTGGACCTAGTATAAGGTTTCTTTCCTTCAGCTAGGTTTAACTAAATAAAATTCAAATTACTGATACATAGTCCCCAGAAAATAATGCTTTGATTATAGAGCCTAAGGTGAGGAAGACACAAAATTGAGATAGACATAGGAGTTGGAATCCCTCCACTATTATTAGTTGCGATTACCTTAGTTATTTATAAATGTACAGTGAAATCAAATAAAAAATGAATTTACAAGGCTATCTACACTATACACAGGAGATGTAGTGATTTGAAAATAATTCAAAATAGAAAAAGAAAGATAGCAAGAAATATTAAAATATCCATCATCTGAATAAGGAAATGGGAAAAAGTGAAAGGTTGGTGAGGGAATGGGATGTAAAGAAAGTTAATCCTAAGCACCCTCTTAGGGATACCTCTCAGTACTATAAAGGAGGTCCCTCAAATCTTATTTGGTAGGCTTTAAAGAAAAAATGAATCCTATAGAATTGGAAATGCCTAATCCTTTAAGTACACAAGATTTTTAGCTAGTTTTCTCTATTCTTCTTCCAGTAGCACTCAAAAGAAAATCAAATAAAAATTGAATACTAAAACTTATGGGATTTAAAATATTACTCTAGAAATGCTTGAAGTAAAGTCCTTAAAAAATTAAAATATAATATGAAATCTACAACCTTTGGATCAATTCCTCAAGATATAGAATAAAGAAACATAAAACATAAATCAATAAGAATCAATATCGCAATACAATATAAATTCCCTAAACATGCCAGAAACACTTGACATGAATATGGAAAACAAACCCAAAATGCATATAACTAGTATTCACTTCTAAGAACTAGCAATGCTCGATGGTTATACAGAGAATTTAAGTTATAAATCATATTATAATACAAACAAAAATGCTCGATCACATTAATGTTATGGAAATAAACACATGTATTTCTTATTTAATAATTATTTAGATTACAATTATAGATTTGATCCAATACACAAAAATATTAAACACCTTGACCAAATGGTCTCATAGTATTTTGTATTATGATTGAGATGATCCACTTGGGTGTATACAATCTCCAAACACAAACAATGTAGCAAAATATATAAGATGATAACATCAATATTACATACATAACACAAATAGAAGAATAACAAAGAAAAAAAGACACAGAACGAGGATTTTCTCATCGAGCATTACAAGTTGTTGTTGTTGAACCCTTGTCTCTTCTTTTCCTTCTCTTGTATACAACTTATTGGCCTCCTCATTAGTTGATATGATTGAGATAATTAAGACCCCTGGAAAAGTTTAATAACTAACTACTCTAGGTTTTTGCATTAATTACCTTTATGCTTTTTGGTTCTAGTTCCTTTAGGCATTACAATTTGTTTTGTATCTCCCTTGGTTTTAGTGTAATAAAATATTTATTTTTCAAATAAATACTTCTAAACTCCCTTTCCATTAAGCTCACCTCTTTATTTACCTACCTCAAGAAAAAATCCATTTTTTTATTTTTCTTAAACATTTCCTTTAGTGCTTGGTTCCACTAGTTTGGATCATAATTCTTCCCATTTTATAGTGTCTATACCACCTTTTTCTCTTCATATTGAAGCACATTATTATTATCACTCTTCAAGACCAACTTCCCTTCTTTCCAAGGAGATGGGATAGAATTTTCTAATGTGACCATTTGTAAGGTAGTCTTCTTTTTGAAAATATTACTTTTCATGGCACTAAGCCTTTCACAAGCCTCTCTATTTAATTCCCTTTTAATAATGAAGGAATCTCTAGTTCCATTGATATCCATTACCTTGGGATATGGATCTCCATTTCCCTATCCCATAAATTTACTATACTCCAAAAATATATTGTTTATGAATTCTTCTGACTCCATCATCTTAGGATAGGTTTCTAAGCATGTAGAAGTGTTATGGATCAGATCCTTAACCTTGTAAGCCAATCTCAATATCTGTGATCCTTCCTCAAGCATGTTCGCTACCACACCATTTATATATTGCATGAAGAAATTTTGGCATACACTGGCACTATGATTTTTCTTCTTTCACTCTATGTCAGTTGACATTCTAATAACTTAAATAGGTTGTACCATAATGGGAGGAGAGAATATAAACTTAAAATCTCTTATATTGGATTATAAAGAGGCATTTTTCTCTTTTAGCTGAGTAATCTCCAATGTTAATTCATCAATTTTAAATTACAAAGCCTCAAATCATACTTTCTAAAAACTTACAACTTCCTGAGCTATCAATTATCCAATATCCATATTGATTTCTTGTATAAGCATATTAGTAGGAGTTACCTTTATCTTGGCTCTAGAAGGATTTGGTCCATAGTCCTCACCTTGATAGTCTTCTTCCCAAAATTCATAGTGAAATACATATGCTTCTTGCTAAAATCTAGCATGGTGAAGGTGCCTGTCTCACTGGATCCTTGATGTAGACTCATCTATTTGACCATCCAAAAATTCAAGAGTGATTCTCCTTGAGGAACCTATTCTTGTACTAACTAGAAGGTAGTGGTATTTTTTTTTGCATTGGGTTGGGTTGAATCTAATGGACCACTTGACGAGTGCAAGTGTGGAGCTTTCCTAATTTTTTTTGATGAGTTAGCAAATCCTACTAAACCTCGAGTCCAGGGAGTCCTTTTATTTTTAGTGGGAATAACCTCATCTTCATGAGGTTTCTTCCTCTTTCTATCTATATTTGGATCATTATCTTCCATCATCCCCACCTTCTCTTAAGGTACCATACCAACTTGGGACATAACTTTTCACTTGGACATGTTTAACCTCACTGGTTTTTTATTACTCTTCTTTCCTTTTAGAAGAAGTAGGGGTTCAAGTAGTTTTCCCTTTCTCATCACCTATATAGAGCCAAGAATCATTCCTATTCTTTCTACTCTTCACTTGATTTAAATGGTGATAAATATTCAGGGATGTTGGGAGGTGTCTCACTACCTCTACACTTGCATGCTACCCAATCGTAATCTTCTTGCTCTATCACATGATAATCTTAGAGCCTATAATATTTTGCAAAAATATTGTTGGGATCATATTATATTACACTAATCTCCTCATATTTGTACTCTAGGACTTTAATGGCATGAGCTTTAGCCTGGCTGATATTGGTAACCATAAAATTCTTGATCCTGATGGGGAATGAGTGAAACGATGACCTCTTCCATATTTAGAAAACCTTGGCATGGATTGCTACTATCTACTAACATATTTTAAACATCATAAGGTGATCATCGACATACTTAGGAAAATGATGAGGAGTGCCATCGAAGCCATACAATACAATATAAGAAAATGTTTTTTCAAAATACCAGTCACTGATACCCATCAAAGCCTCCTTCATAGGGTCAAAAATTTTAGGGAGCTCTATGCCATGCAACATGACATATGCTTTATATACAAATTTGTCATTAATTAGGTAATAATAAGACTTATACTTTTCCTTCCAAAAATTAGGATACCAAAACTATATTAGTAATCCTTTTTCATCTTTATTTAGATGATTATGTGGGAATCTTTGGAATACCATAGAAAATAATATAGCAAAAATAACATAGGACACCATATAGGGAAAGTGTAGAGATTTTATAATTTTTCTTAACGAGTTAGTGGATCCTGCTAAACCTCAAGTCCATGGAGCCCTTTTATTTTTAGTGGTAATAACCTCCTCTTCATGAGGTCACTTACTCTTTCTATCCATGTTTGGATCATTATCTCCATCATCCCCACCTTCTCTTGAGGTACTGTGCTAGTTTGGAAAAAATTTTCCACTTGGGCTTGTTCAATCTCACTGGTTTTTTATGACTCTTCTCCCCTTTCAGCAGAAATAGGGGTTCAAGTAGTTTTCCCTTTCTCATCACCATGGGCATAATTCCTCTCATTACCTGTATGGAGCCAAGTATCATCCTGTTCTTACTATTCTTCACTTGATTCAAATGATGACAAATATTTAGGGTTGTTAGGAGGTGTCTCACTACCTCTGCGCTTGCATGATATCCAATCATAATCCACTAGATTATGATATTTATCTTTTGGCTTTATCATATGATAAGCCTAGAGCCTATAGTATTATTTTAAAAAAATATTGTCGAGATCATATTTTCTCACATCAATCTCCTCAAATTTATAATCCAATACTTCCCTAGCATGAGATTTATCTTGGTTAATATTGGTAACCTTAAAATTCTCAATCTTGATAGGGAATGAGTGAAAGGATGACCTTTTCCATCTTTGGGAAACCTTGGCATGGATTGCTACTATCTGCCAATATATTTCACACATCATAAGGAAGCCATATACATACTTGGGCAAATGATTAAGAGTACCATTGAAGCCATATAGTATAACATAAGAAAATATTTTTTCAAAATACTAGTTTCGGATACCCATCAAAGCCTCCTTCATATGGTAAAAAATTCTAGGGATCTCCATGCCATGCAATAGGACATAAACCTTATTTATAAATTTCTCATTAATTAGGAAATAATAAGGCTTGTATTTTTCCTTCCAAACCTTAGGATACCAAAATTGTACTAGAAATCCTTTTTCATCTTTATTTAGGTGATTGTGTGAGAATCCTAGGAATACCCTAAAAAATACTATAGAAAAAATAACATATGACACCATATAGAATTTACTTGTCCTAGGAAACTTAACTAATTAATTTGTAATAGTGTCATTGATAATATTAGCCTAATTAAACCTCCTACCTATCTTGTCTACATGATAAACTAGGTATACCATGCAATGATACATCTTAGTAATGTCTCTTTCTCCAAAAACCTAATTCAATAAAAACATAATATTTTTGTATTCCTCATCTAGCTTACCAGTCTCATATACACACTTAGTAACAAGGTTTATAATAGGATCAATACGCCATGAATTAACTAACTTAGTAACCTAAGGAAGATGTTGGTAGAAGATCTCTACTTTATCAAACAAGAAGTCTTCTTAAACTACTGTTAATTCCAATATTTTTTGAAAAACATTAGGGGTAAAAACATAAAAAACTTGATCATCTTCCATATGCACCACCTTGCTACTAGCGTTGAATTTATTGGCTACCCATTCTATTATTTAACGATAAGGCATTACCTCTGGAAGAGCAATAGCTTGAATGAGACCAAACCTCCATAATATCTGAGACTCTCACATTCCCTTTGATATCTTTAAAAATTATTCATATATATAGTTGAAACCCACCTTGCATGTGTCTAGGGTATAAAAAATATTAATGATCTTTGAGGAGTTAGATTTCATAGTGCTTCACTCTGCCATGAGAAGAATTTTTCTTTAAATAGAATTTTGGGAGATAAAATGCTTAATACTCACTTCTCAATTTATCTTCTTTCTTTGTGCTTGATGCTTTAAAGTATTCAACTAGCAAAATGTCTTCTTGAAAATCATAAATTAACTGATTATTTCCATGTTTATAAATACACATCCACTCTGCCACCCTGTGCATTAACTCCATGTAAGGCGTGCGATATTACTTCTTCCTTTGTATTAAGATTTATGATCATGTAATTAGTTTGGGAGATATTCCAATCTCAAATGTACACATGTCTCATTTAATTTGAGGATTGAGAGAAGCACAAGTGTATGAACCTTATGCCAAGGACCTAGGATTTGATTTAACTAAATTATATTCTCATTTGGGTCCACTGGTTCAAGTCATAATTTTCTTTCCATCAATCTATGCATCAATCTCCAAACCATGATCTCTCGACTTACAGACTTAAAAATATACTTAATTAATCTAAACTTCTTATTAGGTCTACGGTATTGAATTATTACACTATCATTTGATATTTTATGCATCACCTCCCAAAACTTGATCTCTTGATTTACGAATTTTAAAAAATAATTTATCAATGAATATTTATCTCAATGGATCCAGAACTTAGAGACACTCTAACACTGAACACCTAGATGTGTACCCTTTGATATGCATCTTAGACCCACTTCAATTCATAAATATAATTTTTAAAATGCTTAGTTCTAGGTGATATATTCAAGCCTTAACAAAGATACCATATTACTCCAGTTGTATGTTGCTCTCAAGCACCTTGATGGATCTTGCTTCTCATTTCAAATAGTTGAACATTAGTTAATTTTGGTAAGAAAGATAAAGTAAATTAATCACTGAATTTATAATGAGCCTTTCATTGTCCAACCTATACCAAATCAGGAAGGTAGCTAGTTGTGATCAAGAGATAATGATGTTTAAAACTTTCAAAACACAAATCATGAAGTAAGATTCTATAAATCTTGTAAAGGTAACTTCCTCCAATAGAGGCCCCATTTATGCATTAACAACATGTTGGATTCCATCTTATATTTCTCATTACATCATTATTAATCACCATATGTCCATCCATCATAAGGAAAATTTTATTAATTTTTACTCAATTATGTCATATTGTTACCTCAACACAATACTTGATATGATAATATTCTTATAGAATTTTAATGGCATGGGGTGCACTACTTTTATTGATTTTAATGACTTGAATATTGCATTGTGAATGTATAGTAATGTGATGTGTTGATGTACCTTCTTGGTGCTGATAGTTTTATAGAGTTTAGGTGTGGAAGCATTTGATCGGTTCCAAGGGAGTAATCTAGTCTTTACTTTGTTTGCAATTATCTTTTATAGGAGAAATTCAACTACTGATAAAATTTCAAGAGAAAGGACCAAGTACGGATTGGAAAAATACCTTGGCACAAAAATACGCGTGATATCAGTACGATGGTGCTTAAATGTGCTCTCTATTAGACCCCTAACGCAGAAATGCATGCGGTAATGTGCACCCTAAGTTGCTGCGCAGAAATGCACTACGCATTTGAGCGTAATCCTCTATGTGATGCTGAAATACATGCTTTGATGCACAACTTCCTTTGTCTCCTTCGTGAAGCTCAAACACTCGTCTGGAAAACTTGCACTGCCGGCATGGATCCTGATGCACATCCTTCACATGCTTAGCTGTCACTATCAAGCCAATATAAATATTCCCTAGAAGTTATGGAAATATTTAAAGAGATCTAGCATGAATCAAGATGTCACTATCAAGAATATCTCCCTACCAATCACACAAAGAATTCATCAATCTTGCACAATAAGCCTTTGGGCAAAATACAAGCTCTCCTTTGATTCTCTTCTCTCTCTCCAAGAAATTACAAAGTAACAAGTAAAAAATCTACGTAGGATTTTCCCTAAGCCTCTTTTATATGATAAGAGGCTAGGGTTTACAATAGGTAACCCTAAAGCTAATTAGCTTATAATAGGTCAAATGAAATAATGATTAAATGAAAAGACATTTACACATGGTCTTTCATTTAATTAAATAAATAACCTATGTCTAATGCTAATAAATGAAATACAATGAAGAGAGAATATTAATTAACCCATAGTTAATTAATTTACAAAGAGAGACCTTTATTAACCCATAGTTAATAAAGTGTATGTTATAGAAAGTGCTAGGAAGAGAAAATCCCATAGGTGAAAAACTCTCCATGTATCCCCTTTGGTCTTAGCCCCCTCAATGAGCCATATCTATAGGATCATGTGCTATCCCTCTCAAGGAATGATGGCACATCAATTCCTTCCCCCTAAAGAAGCAATAGACCCCATTGCTTTCTCCAAGAGATGTGGAATTTCTATCCTCAACCTGTCCAAAGTTATCCACTTGGCCTGATGTGGATACTGTCCCTTCCTGCCAACTAGAAAATAGTCAAATGAAGAAGTTTGTGTCTTCTTTGTATGTTGCTCAAAGATCTTGTCCTCATCCAAAGGACTAGCAAAATCTAGAATAATCTCATCTGGATGCCTTGGTGTCTTCTCAATCTCATCAAGAAAAGAAGGCTCAAGTAACTTAAGCTTATCCACATTAAACACAGGATGGAGTCCCATGTAAAGTGGTAAGTCCAAGAAAAAAGCATTAGCCCCAAGCTACTCTGTGATAAGATATGGCCCATATCTCAAAGGTTTGATCTTCCTCTCCTTCTCTTTGAACCTCTCCTTGGGAAGGTAAAGCCAAACTCTATCCCCAACCTGAAAAGTATGATCTACCCTGTGCCTATCACTTTCCTCCTTGTACTTCTTCTATGCCTTCTCCATATCCTCATGAACCTTCTTGTGAACTCTCTAAATGTGCTCAATGAAGTGTTTAGCCTTCTCATGACCATGTTGCTTAGAAGTAGAACTTATAGAAGTCAAAATGGTCAACTACAAATCAATAGGAGATCTAGGTAGAAATTCCATACAAGCCTCAAAAGGTGAGACCCCAATAGAGTGATGCATAGCCCTATTGTAACTTTGTTGAATATAAGGCAATGACTCATCCCAAGTCTTGGGATGACTGGAGTTGTAGATCCTCAAAGCATGCACCACAGTTCTATTCACCACTTCTGTCTGTCCATCTATCTATGGATGAAAAGAGGTAGACCTCTTTAGTTTGGTATCCATCATCTCCCAAAGGTGCATCCAAAAATGGCTCAAGAAGCGACCATCTCTATCCAAAATAATGGAAGAAGGAAACCCAAAATATGTCCATACATGAAGAAAAAATAGTTTCACGACTTGATGTGCTGTAACTATCTTCATGCAAGAAATCAAGATTGTCATTTTACTAAACTGGTCCACCACAACCAAGATATAATCATGACCTCACTGTGTAGTAGGCAACCCTCCAATGAAATCCATAAAAATAGACTCCCACAGTCTCTCTAGAACTAGCAAAGGTTGGTATTTTCCAAGCTTCCTATTGGATGGCTTAGAAATACTGCACAAAGAATATACCCTCATGAATGATGTTCTTCGTCCTTTCCTTGACTCTTTTATCATTGTTTACTTAGATGATATTTTGATCTTTACCACATATTAGGAGGAACACTTGGGTCACATTGAACAAGCACTAGAGAAACTGAGAACTTATAGATTGTAGGCCACCATGGAGAAGTGTAACTTTGCCATGTGTAGTGTTTCATATTTGGGTTTCATTGTGGATGAGCATGGTTTCAGGATGGATCCTTCAAAGATCGAGGTATTAAGGGATTAGAAGAGGCCTACAAATATTCATGAGTTACGAAGTTTCTTGGGGTTAGCCAACTTCTACAAGAAGTTTATGAGGGGCTTTTCATAGATAGCACACTCACTCCATCAGATCACAAAGGCGAAGGGCCTTTAAGTGGGGGACAGATCAACAAAATGATTTTGACTTGCTTAAGCATTGTTTGTGTATAGCACCATTATTGGCCATGCCAAATGTACAGTTTCCTTTTGAGGTAGAGGCATATGCATCAGGGCATGCGCTAGGAGTAGTTTTGACTGAGCAGTGCAAACTAGTTGCCTATCATTCAGAGTCTTTTTCTAAGATAGTCCAGAAGTACAGTACCTACCACAAGGAGACCTATTCTATAGTCCAGGCTTTGAAGTGTTAGAAGCATTATTTCCTTAGAAAGGAGACCATTATCTATTCAAACCATCAACCACTCCAGCATTTGCATTCATAGTCCAGGTTGGAGGATAACAGGATGGTGAAGTGGATAGGTTATTTGTAGCAGTTTTATATTATCATCAGGTATAAGAAGGGAAGTACTAATACAGTGGCAGATTTCTTCAGTTAGCCACCAATTCATTCTTTGATACAGGTGTTAGACTCTTCTTGTTTTGGTTTTCCTGAGTGGAAGACTTTATATGCAACAGATGGTGATTATGCCAATATTGTAGCTCAGTTGGCTGATCCTCTTGTGGCCAAAGAGAATTCTTTGGGGGATTTTTACCTTAAGGATGGATTGCTCTACAGATTGAGGCTGTTATGCGTACCTAGTGGTAGTTATAGACCACAACTGATTAGAGAGGCACACCATTCTAAAGTGGCAAGGAACTTTGGGATGAAGAAAACCATTGCACATCTTCAACGATA
>Ga0115848_100915_pt1 | contig 12184 bp, 4 predicted proteins | sample InSIn3gowninarea_FD_83862 | JGI IMG/M metagenome (GOLD analysis project Ga0115848, IMG submission 83862) | reverse complement strand
GAAATCCCTCACCCATATGATGAGTGAGCGTTAAAACCCTTATGGTCGAGCACCTAAAGGTCCTTATCAGTCGAGCACCTAAAGGTCCTTATGGTCGAGCCCCTCCGGTCCTTATGGTCGAGCAACTCAAGTTTCAATTTACTTATTGGGTGGGGGGGCTAACAGTCGAGCCCCTGCCGGTCCTATGGTCGAGCAAGAAATTCCTCCCATTCCTTTTAGTCAAGTCATGGGAGCAATCAATTCCATGATTCCTTTTCTTCCTGGGTCGCGACTGAGCTTCTGTTGCAACCTTCCTCAGTGAAGGTGCTGTGTTGGGTCCGCTGCCTTCTGGGTCACCATGTCTGCTGGTCCTTCTCCTTCCTCACCAAATAGCCAGAATATATAAACAGTCGCATCATCAGGTTGCATTTTTGTGTAAGGTGCGAAGCCGCTTGTCCCTCCGGGGGGCAAGGATTCCCATTAACAGTTTCATCATATGTATCATCGCGCGTGGCCTCGTGCTGCAGTGTTTTCGACCCAACCGTCTGTTTTGTTTCTTAAATATGATCTCGCCTACACAAATTCTGGAATCACTTTCCCAACCTTACCCTCGCGAAGAGAGATCCATCCTATTGGGAAGCGAAGAGATCCATGGAGTTTCGGGAACAAAGCCCCGAAAACTATTGATTTCTTTGTTTATTTGATCCTCTCTCAAAGGGAGAGAGTGGCTATCTATATAGAATGATCCCTAAGCTATATAAACATCGAGTCGATCCCATCCACTTGTAAATTCTTGGTGTAAGACTCGTGGATTATTGGTGTAATAATTTCCCCGCGAACCGATCAGGTGCGATCGATCTCCACTTGTGGATTCTTGGTGTAATAATTGGTAATGATTCTTCCAACTCGTCCCGGAATGGGCGTTATGGCGGGGAACAAGGAGAAAGCTACTGGAGAAATTTGTCCAATAGTAACATATGGTGCCTCCACGGGTTCACATCCGATCCGACCTAATAGTGAGCGATCCGCCAAGAGCAACCGAAATATTTTCTGGTAAATCGGGCGAGAACTTGAGCTACGCACATACGAACTTTTCATAGGAGGTGGAGCCAACAGAGATATAGAAACTGGTGCTATTGCGGCTACACCTCCTAATTTGTCAGGTATACTGCGAGGAATGGCATGGATTGGTGGGGAATACCGTTCCGGCACAATATGAGGCGGGGTGGACATCGGATTAGCAGGTATATAATTGTCGGGATGCCCCAAGACATTAGGAGCATAAAAAATCCAAATGGAAGGGAAGATAGCGGAAGCTACCCGACCTACTGGATCCTTCACGTAAAAATATGGATAAGAAGCGATTCTATCCATCTTTGAATGTACACCCGATGGATTATTTGATCCATATTGATGCGATGCGGCCATATGAAGAAGACTGGCGCCTACTGGAATAAAAGGGGGTAAATGATGAAGACTAAAGAAACGATTTGAGGTGGCATTGTCCACGGAGAAACCACCCCGAAGCCAAGTCACTATAGTATATCCCACTACAGGTATGGCGCTAGCTGAGCTTGTAATTACCGTAGCTCCCCGAAAGCTCATCTGACCCCGAGGTAGTACGTATCCTATAGAAGCTGTCACAATCATTAATAGGAAGATGACAACTCCGAGACACCGAACGAATTCCCTAGGACTGCCATGACTCGCATGATACGAACCACGAAAAATATGAAGGTAAACCACAATGGAAAACATACTTGCCCCATTAGCATGCATATAACGAAGCAACCAGCCCCCTTCAACATCTCTCATGATGTGTTCTACGCTGTTGAAAGCTAGATCCACATGAGGTGTGTGATGCATAGCTGGAGAAACGCCGGTCACTATCTGAATGGCTAGACGAATACCAGCTAACGGACCAAACCCCCACCAATAACTTAGATTGCTCGGGGTCGGATGATCTATCAAATGCTGGTTAAGTGTGGATAATATGGGTTGTTTGGGAATAGGGAATCGTTGTTTTCCCATAGTCATGTCTCCTATATCACTCTTGTTCCCCAATTCGATCGACGTTATCCCCCTCGACTCGACGAAGAAATAAGGAACGAGCGAACAGCGAGTCACCTGAGCTACGCGAAGGGAGGGTACGTGCGAGTTACTTTGTTCGTTTGTGTAGGTTCTTTGTGTAGGTTATCCTGCCTATTTTTAGCCCCGGGAAGGCAACTACGATCGATCTATAGTGACAGACAGAATGTAGTATAGATCGATCGTAGTTGCCGTAACAAATTCATGCATGAAGGAAGGTTATCCCTAAGCTGTTCAGGGTCTAGATCGATCGTAGTTGCCGTAACAAATTCTGAACACCAATTCTGGTATATATAACCTTATTGATTCATTGATCTCATTTGGGGCGAGAGGCAGCGAGTCACCTGAGCTACGCGTTTTTCGGGCGTGAAAAGCCCCCTAACGACTTAATTCGGAATCACTGTGCTTTTACCCGTGACCCCCCCTACCCCAAGTCAGTCAAGGGGTCCCGACCCACCGGTCGGTAGGGGGGAAAAGGCGCAGGCACCCCCTTGGGTGGGGGTGGGGGGGCACCCACCTTGCGCAGCTTTGGAAAGGAGATAATTCGTGAAACTACGTCACTCTTGTAAACTCTTATTGATTTAACGAGAGAGAGTCAATATGATACTGGCGTTGGTTTTACCAACGAAAAGTTGGCGCTATTCGATTCGAAAGGTTTCCCAAGTTCTTCCTTGCACTAGGAAGCGCAAGCCCCTCCGGGACCTTTCTTTCCCGTTATCCCTATCCGCAAGGGGAAACTCCTATATTGATAAGGGAAGCTCCTCTATTATATAAGGGGGGGGCGGTTCCACACTCTGACCTCAACGAACGAAACAACCTTCGCTATTACTATTATATAAGGTGAAACCGAGCGCAGGGGAAGGGGGCGCTCCAATACCAATGAGCAACAGTTTGACTTCTCTTTTTTCCCCTAAAAGAGCCCTCTTTCTTATTCTGAAAATGGCCAGATTCTTTCATAAAAAAATGGATTTCTTCCGGTCATGAATTAGATATGTGTCATACCAGATTCGGCCCCCCACCCAATAAGTAACTCAAGGTCGAAGGTTTCAAGCTACGCATCCTATTAGCAAACGCCGGAGACCTACCTCGCGTAGAAGTACTTTGGGCGGCGTTTGAACTAAACAAGACACTTCGCATTTCCACCCTCGCCCTCTTAATGACTTATTGGTTAGTGGGGGTCTTTAGAGCGGCTCGTTTGCTTCTCGCCCCTCTTAGGACGTCCCTGGGGATCGTGCTGCTGGTCATTCTTTATCTACGTAATTACGCTTTAGTAGACAATGCATATATTATATATGTCATTATGCAATTTTGAGAGATCGATTTTGTTCATTTCGACCAACTCCGATACTCCGGGAAAGCGTCGTCAATTCATTTCTTTTGAATTCACTTTTCCGATACGAGTTGACTTAGAGTGGGGGGGAAAGTAGTGTAGATCAATCCTTCAAAAATGCTGCTATTATATATGTCATTATGCATTCATTCTTTATCTACGTAATTACGCTTTCGCAGACTTACCAGAAGAATGAACTTGATCGAATTGGGTGAGTGAATGCACCACAAGATCGGGATCAACCTGGTGGGGAATTGGCCATGTATGAACTATTCATGGAGAATTGGGAGACTCGCCTTAGTTCAGTCAGGAAGAGTTTAGTTTCGCCCCCATTTGTTGTAACTAATTGGTCTTTGCTGGAGCTCAAAGCATCGATGTTATTATCAGGTTATTCCCCCCTTTCCCCTACCACCAAGATTCTGAAACCTGCTTGTCTATATCTATAGGATAGATAAGGAGATTCATTCCTCCATTCACACCTACACCTAATCGATCGTTTGAGTGAGCCGCTATGATAGGCAGGCAGAGGCTCGTGCTGCTGTGCAAAAAGATGGAACAAAGCTTCGACCGCCTATCTTATCTAGTAGTCTCATTATTCTTACCGATGTCCACTGCACTGGTTCGAGGCTAAGGCTGCTCTCTAAGTGAAGTCAGAGCCAAACCAACACTACTATGGCCTACTCCCCCTCTCTCAACGAAACGTCCCTATCACCTGCGTCGACTGAACCGAGTCTATCGACTGACTATAGATCATGAAGTCGAACTGAACCCCGGGCGGGACACAAGCACCGAAACCTTCCGATACCCTGTTTACGTTGCTGAACCTAATTTCCCCCCTCGCCGCCTACTTATTGGGTGGGATATAAAGTAGATTCTTCTCTCCTTTCTTTCAAGCAAGACCTGACATAATTTCCTTGGCCTTGACTTCTTCTTCGGGATGACAGGACCGGGCAACCCAACTAAGAGTTTCCTTGGCCTTTGGATTGGGAATTTCAAAGTCGGGAACCTAAGTTGTTCAATATAAATGCCCCCCACCCAATAAGTCAATAAGGCATTTTTGATTTTTCCCATTCAAATATTTGATAAGCTGGGTGTGTTGGGCCGAGTGCTCTCTCCCTTTATTCTGCATTTCTTCGGTCGCATCGGCAATAAGATTGATTGTTATTACATACGTAATACGAATGCCGAGTTGACGATAGGAACTAGCAGCGAGCTGTTTCTCAATGAATCAATTGTTACAGACCTTACCCTATTCATTGATTGATTGAATATCACCTTTGGATCACCCGCCTAATCCAGCCAAGGGTCCTCAGACATTCAGCAACCCTGGCTTACCCATTCCCTCAGGTTGCCTTGGCCATAAAGTGATTGAAGTCGGCTCAGCCATTCACTGAGGTTGGCTTACCTACCTTCTTTCAGTCACGTTCCCTCAGCCTGCACAGTAAGGGTCCGTGCCTCTGTACTGTACCTTGCTGGCTTCCTTCCTGGCTACTTGTTATCCATGCCGGGAGGGAAATATCACCATGAACCGTTTCCGTATTGTTACCGTCTGAAGGAGAGGAATTGTGGGGGGGTAGGCTCCCCTGTTCACAAGCTTGCAGTGCAAGGGTAACCATTCCATATACTAGGTTGCTAAACTGGGATAATATTGATTGAGGTGAGGGCCATAGTCAGTGGATTGAGAATTCACTTTAGTCCATTCTGGCCAAGGAGCACCCGGCGAAATCTGAAGTACATAAAGGTCCCGGAGGGGCTTGCGCTTCCTAGTGCAAGGACCGGTAGGGGCTTGCTTGACGTTAGGAAAGCAAGGACCCGGAGGGGCTTGCGCTTCCTAGTGCAAGGACCGGTAGGGGCTTGCTTGACGTTAGGAAAGCAAGGACCCGGAGGGGCTTGCGCTTCCTAGTGCAAGGACCGGTAGGGGCTTGCTTGACGTTAGGAAAGCAAGGACCCGGAGGGGCTTGCGCTTCCTAGTGCAAGGAGTGGCTCATCTCCTAGATGGCTTCTTAAACCCAATCCATGTATAGAGTGGCTTTCTCCGCTGGTGCTGATCCACCACTGCCAGTAGACAATCACCCGAAACAAACCTTCCCTGGGATAACAGTACTGCACCTTCCTTGCCTCGGGTAGGGGTTACACCGCTTACCTACTGACCCATCGGGGATTGCGACCGGAAACCAAGCAGTTTCTTTCTTATACTGACAGGGGCTTGCCCATTACTTACACTGGACAGATAACCAATGATCAGTTTATTCACCTACCTGGTTCATTGAAGGAATTTGCATTCTTTTGACTCTAACGGAAACACTGTAATCAGCATAAAACCAAGGGGCAGTACAATCACTTTACTTATTCACCCAGGACTCCAATCCCGCCCAGAAAGAACATTCCATACTATTATACCAGCCAACCCCACGAATATGGAATAGAGGGCACTTCCCACAATCAAATACCCTGCCAATTCAACTATTTAGATATTCCCGAATGAATATTTCCGCATCTAAACATTCAAATATATATAGATAGGGGCGGGCAATATGGTACTTGTAAAACACACCCATTGAGGATTCACTAGAACTTATTACACCTATTTCACTTTCTTTAGCCATTCCCACTAACAGCAATCACACTAGGATACTTGACCTTCCACTGGATATTGGCCATCCATTAACTTGTGCAGTCACTTTCCGGGTACAATACCGAACCTCACTTCACCACTGAAGGAGTGGAACAACTCACCCGACGCCGGGCGAGGAGTGCTTGGTTTTTCACAGTCATCTCGTATTCTTACACCGGCAGAAGCGGGCAAGCCTACCTTCACCCTTCCTACATCCCCAAGCCAACCCTTCACCCCTGGTCAACCAACCTACAATCCAGTTACAGCCCACCCCTCCATTTCAATAAAAGAATCCAGTCTAATAGTAGCCCCCGAACCGCCAACCTTGAACCTGTTTCACCGCGGAACACTTCATACCATCTGCTTAACATCACGTTTCATTCCGCGTATCGAACTATTGATTTGAATCTGACGCTGCATTCAGGTTCCCTCGCCCCAACTCAGTTTTTCACGTGCTAGTGAAGCTAGAAAGTAACGTAGTCATTTCGAGACAAGTCTCCCACCCGGGATGAACCTGAAGATAGAGCTATTTGGGCACCAACACCAGCATTTATGAATTGAGATCTGCTGCACTAATTGGGACAAAAGCATGGGCAAGGAACCTGACCACCGGACCGGAGAAGACTATGTAGACCAAAAACACATCTAAGGGGCGCTTTTGTTTCGAAGATTGATCTCTATATAAATCCATCTCGTGCATGTGAATCTCTGAATACTGGTTCTGCCGCTCCACATAAGCATATTTTTTTTGTAAGATCCCGTTATCAATAAGGTGCTAGTGCATAGAGGATCCGACTCTTATCAATCTTCCAGTTCTCGTCTCCCAAAGCCAACTAAAGCCTAGCTTTTAGTCCCCAGGAGTAGGAGTTCGTCCTCTGCGAATGAGCTGGATTGCCTGCTTCACTAAAATCGAGCGAGCAAAGAGTCCCGTGCACTAACTGGAATGTGAGATATCAAGGTTCGTTCGGTCGAACACTCCATGTAGGCAAGCAACCATATTGAAGGTGTTGGTTCAGCTTGAACTTCGTAACTAAACTTGACTTGACCAATAGGGTTCATTAAAGTAGGTCGAGCTAGACATGGCTACTATTTGAAAAGCCTTTCTGGATTCGATCCAGCTATGATAGCGGTCAGTAAACTAGACTACATAGCCTGAACGCATTTCATGTGGGATTCGGTTTCGAGTAATAGCAGCTCTCTATCAACCAAACTCCCTCTCCTCTAAGCAACCAACACTTTACAGAACTAGAAAAAAACCCAAAAAGATGATTCCAGCTCTATCGCCTCTTCCCTTCCTTTTGTGAACTCATCAATTCCAGTCTCTGCGGAACTATAGAAACTCTTTCCTTTCTTGTGGACTAATTTGATAAACGCTTGATAGAAACCGGGCGAAGGATTTGGTAGAAAAACACTTGGAGAAGAAGGTAGATCAGCCATCCCTTACTTACTAACGTCATTTCCCGTAGTCTAGTCCCCCAGCTGAGAACGAGTAATGGCTTTATTTAGTGTTCCACCGACTCGAAAAAACCGATAGAAAAAACCAATTTCTCTTCCTCGACCTCCCTACGGTCAATCGAGCCCATTCCTTCGTTCCCGATCTTGAACATGATAGTGGGCTCTAGATCACCTTATAAGCGAAACCAGATTAGCCCTAGCTAGTATTTCTCGTTGCTTTCTCCCTTCTCCAACCCTTTTGTATGATATGATATGATATGATTCAAGACTTAGCTAACTAATTGTTGCAGAGTCAGTTATCAGGTGTATCATGGTTCAGTCTTTCCATTGTGCGGCTGATTGATCAAGCTATTTGCCTTCAGTGTTGGTTTGGTCGGCCCCGAACCACACTAATGCCAAGAACCCCAGCATTACATTACTGGAATGTTGGGATTGATCTAACTGAAAATGACCTACTCTTTCTATCTATTCATCCGCCGCATCTATACTGAAAAGCGAAGCTAGGATCGAACCTTAACCTTAACCTTCAAGTAGATCCCAGAAAAGGTGTATTCAATTAGCCACCTGACGATGCAACTATATGAGTACGGGAAAGGCGATTCTGAAGCAAATCCTGAATCGGGTTAGCCCCGCGCAGTAACGATTGCACCTGGAATCTCGCTCTAATGACCTACTGTGGGTACTAAGTGCACTCCGATATCGAAAAGTGATTTTCTTTATTAGAATGAGATCCGTATTTATTTCGCCTATTCACCTTTATTGCTCAGGATGGACTGCCTTTGAAAGAAAATGATGTACATAGAGCGACTATTCCTCATTCTGTAGGGTGGCTAAGAACCTAACCTTTGACAAGGTCCAGTGAGTTCATTGGTGCAAGGCCGAAAGAAAAGCATTGGTTGTTCTTGGAGAACTGGAAGGCCTCTCAAAAACCAATTCAAGTTCAAGGAGAATTTGTGCACTCGCTGGGGATTATATGAGATGCTACAAAAAAGTGGGGCAGAAACGTTCATAGGCTGTAGTAGAAGAGAAAGCTATGATCCATGCGTGGTATTATCTCTAGACTAGACTGAACTCTGGACCAATCCTAATTCATGGTGATAATGGTGCCTAATTAATGGGGTTGGTTGCAGAACGAACATCTCGACCAAATCGGTTAAGATCGATCGTTTCTCGCTGGCATAGAAAGATTTGATTGTTAGGTCAAGAGATTTTCTTTGAGGTAAAGAGCTGGTAGGGGAGGAGGCGCCGGCTTAGAGGTCTCGGTCAGTGTGGCGTGACTATAGAATCCATCTTTCCTTCATTCATCTAAGTGGGCAAGAAAGCGAGTGAGTTTATCGCCATCTTCCATTTCACCGAGCGAACGTCTCTAAATGAGCTTAGTATCGGCGGAGAAGGAAGCATGAAGAAATCCCGCTCGAGAAACTTCGGGAGGTGATCACATATTCTGTGTTCGACTTCCAGATAAGCTGATGATCATTCCCAGTTGGTATAGTCTCGGGCCTTGTTTTTGTTTGTCTAAGTTCCGCTGCGAGTTTCGGAATATTCCGTCGTGCTAAGAGTTTACTAATTTTCAACCAGCGGATTCATGTGGGTATTCAAACTGGACATAACAGTTCTTCTAGTATTTCCCATCAATGTGACTACAGAATCCGAGCCAACAAGCGTCCGAGAAAGAATGATTTAGTGGCCAACTATTCCTCTTGGTCCACCAATTAAGGATTGGATCGAGAGCACTTTGCTGGTCCGGGCATAATGAGCGAATACTTTTTAGTAGTTGTGGTCTAATATCTCCGCTGATTGAGGCATCGAACCCACATATTAGCCCACGGAATCCTTGGTGCAAGATGGTTGAGCTAAGTGTTCCATGAATCCGCAGCAAACCAAAAAGGTTGGAGAATTGCCCCCCACCCAATAAGTAAATTGAAACTTGAGTGGCTCGACTAACAGGAGAGGATGCTACAGCATGGCTCGACCGTAAGCCCACCACCCAATAAGCATCAAGGAAGGCCTAAAGACTAACAGGAGAGGAAAGATCCGCACAAATTGATATGGGAATCCTATCTAGTTACCCATGGAGTGACTGACGACTCACTCTCCCTAGATGGAGCTATGTTTTTCCTAGTATTATGAGTCACATATATGCCTTAGTTGATACTTGTTTGAAAGCTTTTCTTTTTCATTTCTAGTATATGTTACATTTTGTGTTATGTTCTGTATATATCTTTGCATTTTCATACCTAGTTTCATTTCATGTTGTTCACCTCATCTCATAGTTTTGTATTTCATTTGGTAAGTAGCATGAGAGATGGTGTATTAATCTCCACACTATCCAAGTGTATGCCTCGTGACGAGCCTTAAGAGTCTTATGAATGGTTATGTGCTTCACATTTAAGTAGAGTTCGTTTATAGAGTATTGTCAATTGTCTCCTCACTAACCACATCTAGTTGGTGTCTCATTTGGGACCTTTTTGTTGTATACTCAGGCTTCCTATTCTTCTTAGGTCTTGTGGTGTTGAAATTCTTGATTTGACTTTACCTACATCAAAAGGGTTAGCTGTTGCATTTTTGTCCTACACTCACATACATGTCATGGGTAAGTACCTAGTTTCATACTCAATCTCCATTCAAGATAATGTACTAACTCCTTCCATGTTGCATCATATGTTAGTAGCCTATACATATTACATTTATACCATTATGAGCCATGTATACATCATCACATCATATATGAATGTAAACTATGTAAACTAAATCATACATCTCATCTCCATGGCATCTAAGATATAAAACACACCGTGTATAAAGGTCAACATGTGAATCATATCATCTCATACATATTCTATTTTACCGTGCATACATAAAAGAATCATGTAGTTTTATAGCATCTCATCTAATCATCCATACATGCAATATATATAAATGGTGTAAAATAAAAAAAGATTCTATATAAAATAAGCCTTGTACATCGTGGAATGTATCAAAATGTATATCATCATATCATCTTATAATCATGGTGGCTACTCAACCACATCTCAAAGCTAACCACCTATGATCTTATTATGTCTAGCAAAAAAATGAAGCCATAAGCTCTACACATATACATACATATTCCCTCATCTACTTATGACTCACCTTATCCCTCTAAGGGTTGGTTTTTTTAGTCCTATTATTGTGGTTGTGGTTGCAATGGTGGAGGAGGTAGTAGTCCTACTAGCTATACTGGTGGTGGTGAAGCAAGTTTGGGTAGATTAGACCTAACTTCTTTTATATATCTCCCACATCTAAGATCCTTGTCTTAATGCCTATGGGCACTACAAGTCTTGTCAAAGCCATTAGTCATCTCATGTTGCTCCCCACTATCTAAGAGTTTGGTTTTTTCTAGGCCTTCACTAAGTCCTTAATCTCTATACTGGTGCCTAAGTTATCACTAGATCCATGTCTTGCTAATACACCTATATATCCTACTTGACTATGAACATATCCAGCTATGTTATATCTATCTTGTAGTGTCTCACTACATACTTAGGAGCTATAGGCTGCATCACATATGCCCCATCATTATATCATCCTTGCTTGGGAACTCTAGAGATGTTATATCTTTTATTGGACCTACTTCTTGACCTTGTGCTAGAGCTATCATCATCATCTATGTTAGAGCATGGACTACTTGATCATAGTCATTCTATAGGTTTCGATTTTAGGCTCAAAGCTGATCTTTATGTATCTAAAACTAGACTACTTATGTTATAAACACTCTAATCCAATCCTCTCACTCTCCTAGCTAATCCTTGAGATTATGAATCAGTTGATCCTTGTATGCTACCACCTCTCCCATCTTATTAAGATCACTCAGTCCTATCCTAGCCTACCCCTTTGCCTCTAGTTGGGCCACTCTAGCTTGCATCCTATTCACCTATAGCTCTACCCATGAGACATCTACACATAGGTCAGCTTGCCTCTAATCCATGCTAGTTTGTAGTTTCATCTAGGCCTTTGAAAGCACTACATATCATATTCATACACCCATGAGTTAGTACCTTCTTTTCTCTTTAGCCTACCTATATGTGTGTTTTATTTTGCTATACAAGGTTTGGTTTATTATATCTCACTTGGATTTACTATGTGTCTATTTGGCTCCACCTCTATGATCTCTCTAACACTTTCTATAGTGATGTCTATGTATCATCTTACCTACTAGCTATTAGACCATCACCTCTGTCGACATAACTTTGACATCTACAACCGAGATTGGTAGCACTAGTAATACCTACATAAGACATGTACCAACTATAGGAGCCTCTAGAGAACCTTATGCGTAGGTACCCATGTATCCCTACTCATCCACTTCCTCTTAGACTTAAGTCATTCTGATCTCCTCTTAATACTCTAGCTATAACTTATCCTAGATGCTCTATGCCCTAGCCCTAACCCATATCAACGTGTTATGTACTATAAGCAACCATTATATATAAACATGACTCCTATGTCTCACTCTCTTATACCTCCTTAGTGGAGGCAATGGTTCTATAGGCTGCTCCCCCCACTAAAGAGGTACACAAGCTGTAGGGTGCTTGTGAGTAGGCTCAACCTTCTAAGTGTATATAGTGTCTTGTGTCTTAACATATTTTACATCCTATACTATCCTGTATGGGGAATAAGCTACTGCCCATTTCATTAGAAATTGTTACATCCTCTTTATAGAGGGCCACCCTGTATCA
>Ga0115848_100912_pt1 | contig 12216 bp, 8 predicted proteins | sample InSIn3gowninarea_FD_83862 | JGI IMG/M metagenome (GOLD analysis project Ga0115848, IMG submission 83862) | reverse complement strand
ATTTGTTTGGCGTCGGAGTGATGGTGGTGAGGTGTGTGGGTAGGTATGTGTGTATGTATGGAGGGTGTGGAGGGTTGGGAGTTGGTCCTTCTTCTGGAAGGTTGATTGCGGTGCAAACGGTAGCGATAGTGGTGGTTTTTGGTGAGGGAAGGCTGTTGACGTCATTGTCAACATTGACTTTATTGTTAGACGGAATGAGTGTGGTTTTTTATTCATGCCATGGTTCATGTATAAGTATGTATGTTTGTTTACCTCTAACCTTATGGTTACTGATCATGTTATAGAGTACGCTGGTCAGAATGTAAACCCACGTACGCAGGGCGTGCTGACATTGTCCAAATACTTGCATATCCTAGGTTGCAGCAGATCTGGAATGGTCTTGATTGTTGTAAGACTACAATTTACATACAACCAACATTGATCTGGCATGTAACTTGACATTTGTATGTAACCACTTACGTAGTCTATGAGACTATGAACATTGGGCAGTCAAGGCAGATCATCGCCTTCATCACCACCGGTCTGTCTTGCGGTGGTGTCATCCTCAGTTTGACCATCTTCTCTGTCGGTATTGTCGTCACTGCTCACCTGCTCACTGTCAAGATCATCGAATGCCTTCACTTCCTCCCTTCGTGCCAGTCGCCCCTGACTCCTATCGTACTTCCCTCTCCTGCTGTTTCGTCCCACAATGCGCTTGTAACTCTGCAGATCGATCTCGGGGTGCTCCTTTCGTATATGAGTGTAGAGTCTCGTTGGTCTCGTATAAGGGTAGCTATGTTGGGAGCATGATAGAACTGGACAGGTCAAGCTGTTTGTTTTGGAGTTTGGCACAACTCCGGGTGACAGTGGTGTGGAAGGACTTTGTGTTGCATCACTTGTTGGAAGTCTTGAGCCATTGTCGTGCATGTCTCTTAAGTGCCGTTCGAGGCGGTACTTTTTGGCGAAGGGGACATTATATCGTGGACAATCTGAATATGGACATGTTCGTGATTTGTTTTCCGGAATCTCGAGCTTGACTGTAGTTGCAGAACGTTCGGAAGGCGCTGTGTCATGTTCGTCAGAAACATGAGCAAACTCTTCGTCGTAATATGGCTCCGCTTTCTGCACAGGAAGTATGGTTGGATCAGCTTCGTGGAAGGTACGAAACACCATGTTCTCGTTGAAAAGATCTGCACACCGCTTGGCTGCTCGCGCAACAGTCTCAGTGTTCCAACCTGTCAGTGTTGCCATTCCAATTATATCAGACCAATCACGAAGTCCATAGCTTTTAGCTACAGTACCATGTTGGCGAGCGGACGAATCTCGGTTCCTCGAGCCATGGGAGGAAGGTAGAGTGATCATTGCATTGTCACTTATCAACCCTTCATCGTGAGGTGGAGTTTGTCGATCAGTATTCCCAGATGCCGAAGAAGCGGACTTACTTCGCTTTCGTCCTCGTTTCTCTCGTTGACGGTGTTTTTCGATTGATCGGAGGCTACCAGAACGGATAAATGATGCATCTTCATTTATATCGGCACTTGATTGACGTTCGTGTAGATTGAGACGGGATCGTGACCGCGATCGTGCATATAACACCGTGTCAGGATCTCGAACAGCATACGCTCTTCTTGCTTTGTGCAAGCCTGTGAGCAAATCGTCAAGCTTGGTCAAGGTGTGGCGCGTTGACGGCATTAGTAGGCGTCGAGCGTCGACATCGTCAGCCGAGAATAGTGGCCGAGTATTCGTTTCCTCGGAATCAGATTTTAATGATTCAGAATCTGAAGAAGAGACATCTTCTGCAAGAAAGGCTTGAGAGCTGAACGTTTGTACACCTTCTGGAACCTCGACATCACTTTCTGACGCTGCTTCAGTGTCATCAAAATCAGTAGTTGCAGCTCCCTCGAGCATGTCATGCTCTTCTTGACCTTTAACTCTATCTGACTTCATACTGTCTGATTCTGCAAGTTGCTGCATCGTTATATCCCTCTCGTGGTTCCAATCCCATTCCCTATGACTGGGACGGGACTCTGATGGCTCTGGTCCTCTCACACCCCATCTTTCTCTTGCGTGCTTTAGCGTGGCAGCAATCAACGCGTCTTCAAGCTGTGCACTTGACGATACGCCTGCAATTTTCAGGGTTTTGTCGTGAGGGAAGAGACAGGCCACGTTCTCATGAGGACGAGGAACATCCTTACCTGATAGTGGCCAAGCAGTCCAGAGCTCAGGAGGAGCGAAAACGTCCTGCCGCCCATTCTGTGCGTTGTCATGAGTTTCAACTACCTTACGTGTTGATTTCAAACCCCGTGGCTCATTACTCTGGTTGTTTGAGAGTGAAGCCTCTGCTTTCCTTTTGAGCGCAAAGGCATTGAATAAATGTACGCTAAGATCGGTTGCTCGTCCTTGATCCACTAGATCTGCTGCAGCTCGATCTTCGGCTGTCCAGGACCGCCACGTTGATGCTGGACCTTTGTACCGGTTCGGTCTGGTGAAGTAACTTGCCTCTGCAGCGAAAGGGTATTGCCTGAGAAGCTCCTGGACGTCTGTTTCATCAATTGGCGATTCTGATGATTCCTGGTGTCCAATTGCTGGGGGCGAAGACGGATGCTCAATTGTTGCATCTGGAGAGGCTACAGCCGGTAACTGTTCCATGGTAAATCAGGTATGTCGTATAAGTATATTAATCTGAAATTGATCCATGCGCGTACGTTGTCCTGAAGTCACGGAGCCGCGTTGAGTGTTGAATTTTCGTTTGGCTTGACACAGAAAGCGTGACGCATACGGATGTTCTCGGGGCACACTAGAGACCCTGTGCTTCTTCCCATATTCGCTACGAAATGCGGACATCATATTATGTTAGAGCAAGCCTGACTGTAGAAAGTTGACAGTGCGTGGAAATCTACTGTATCGCGCAAGGGCGAGGCAACCTTTTTGCATAAATCCGTGCCTTGCAGTAGCGTGCCTTCGTAAACCTTACGCCAGCTCCTATATCTTACTTCACGGCCTCGGACACAACTCGTAGTGACAACAAGCCTAACAAAGAACAGGGTTACATACAAATCTGTATACGAGAAGCAACAGGTGTTGATAGTGAGGATGGAGATAAACGAAGCTCAGTATTTCAGGTTGACCATGGGTGCGGCAGTGGGAAACAAAACGATTTAGCAAAGATACGTGGTTAAGAAGGAGGCTGCTAGAAATCAACACCAGCACAGGTTTTTAGAATTCAGAACGCTGTAGGCTCGCCACAACGATGACACCTGACCAATTCAGTGTCTGATAGACCATTACTCGACGTCGATTTCTTTCCCTCCATTGATGGGGCTATCCTCAAAATGAGATAGTAGGCTACGTTGATGACCAACATCAACCACACAAAAAGGACTAAATACTGTCCGAAGCCCCAAATATCATCACCCCAGGCTTGACCAGTCATTTTCTCATTCAATAGCCCAAAAGTAGAGCGATAACGTAGAAGTCGAACTGTATTAGCGATGGCGGCGGTACAGATCGCAATATGCAGCGTGCCGATTGCGCCAACGTTTGCACCGCAATCAACCTTCCAGAAGAAGGACCAACTCCCAACCCTCCACACCCTCCATACATACACACATACCTACCCACACACCTCACCACCATCACTCCGAAGCCAAACAAATACCAACAGACCATGTCCGAATCTTCCACCACAATGCCACCAACCCCCATCCCCATAAACCCAACCCGCCTAACAACCCTCCTAACAAACCTAACCAGCGTCCGAACACGCATATCCAACACCTGCAAATCCCACTCCATCCCCCAGCCGCCACGGTTAGTCGCAGTATCAAAACTAAAACCTGCGTCCGATATATTAGCTCTCCACCAACCACACCAAAAATCCACTTCTAACACCACCACCAATAATAATAACACAAAGGAAGGACAGGAGGGAGATGTGGAAGCGCAACACCATTTCGGCGAGAACTACGTCCAAGAACTCCTCGAAAAATCGCGCCTCCTACCCACAACTATAAAATGGCATTTCATAGGCGGATTGCAGAGTAATAAATGCGCTCAACTAGCGCGGGAGTGTGTGGGACTTTGGGCTGTTGAGAGTGTTGATTCGGTTAAGAAGGCGAAGTTACTTGATAAGGGGCGCGGAGAGAGGAACGTAAAACTTGACGAAGAAGGAGGAAAACAAGGTGGTGATAAAGACGAGGGACTGGAAAAGGGCCCGTTGAGGGTGTTCGTACAAGTCAACACATCAGGCGAAGACAGTAAAAGCGGCGTTGAACCGAACTCAGAAGAACTGCTCGAGTTATGTAAGACTGTAAAGGAGGAGTGCGGGAATTTGACGTTACAAGGACTAATGACCATCGGTGCTATTGCGCGGTCGAAAGCTACGACTGCGGAGACGGAAAATGAAGATTTTGTACGGTTGAGGGAGGTTAGGGATTGGGTGGCGGAGAAATTGGGGGTCGATGATAAGAGTGAGTTGGAGCTTAGTATGGGGATGAGTGAGGATTTTGAGGGTGCGATTGTGCAGGGGAGTAGTGAGGTTAGGGTTGGGAGTACGATTTTTGGGGAGAGGCCGCCGAAGAGTGAGGCTAAGGTGCTTGAGGATGTGGAGGAGGGGAAGAAATGATTGAGCGTAAGGGCATGCATAGAGATGTTGAGGATTATATGTTCATGTACTGTATGTCTGAAAATGGCTTGATGGTGGAGCTGCTTGAGCTGGAGAGAAAGATTTTTGCAACTCGGTGACTGAGATTCGGAGTGCACTCAGACTCGTGCGATGGATGTTGATTACGGCCCAAGATCCATCCAAACCATGTTAATATCTATTCGCTAATTTCTCTTGCATGGCTCTCACAAGGATACCTGGAATGGTGTCATGCGTCGCTCGAACGGTCAATCTATACATCTAGGTTCATGTTAGTGTTGGCAACTGAAAAGAAAGTGAATGACATACCTTTTGTTCAGGGTTCGGCTCCAGCCGCATCAAACATCCAGTCTTGCCCTTCTCCACTTGGAAGACAGCACATCCGACAATATTGCTCGGATTTGGATCTACATTATTCAGTACCCTCCACCTGAAGTCTTGGATGATAGACTTCGTCACTTCGTCGTTCATAGCCATAGATCTATCTCTTAAACCGAACGTACTTTGCGCCTCCATAGCTCCGCCACCAATCTGGCGCCATCGCTTAAAGAAGTCTTCCGCGGACAGCTCCGAGGGATCCATGTATCGGTGAATAAGTACAGGAAGACGGAGTGTGTAGCCTTGAAGTGCACCGGCAAGGTAAGATATTCGGATTGTGGGTGATTCTGAATATGCTGCAAGCGCTGTGCAGACTATGGTCTGTTGAGTCTGTGCACTTGCTCCGATAGATGATTCGGGAAGGTTTTTTGTATCGATCTTCAATGCAGAAGAGGAAGGATTGTTGAGAGTCGTTGTAAATGAGCCAATCGGAAAGGATGCTTTATTGGTAAAGTAAATCTTGATGACACCCATGTGACCACGATATTCCTGCCGGATACCGACCTGGATTTGTGAGTCTTCGAAAAGAACACCTTCGTCACGGAAGTAGAGGAGATTGTAGCCTAATTCCCAGTCTGGAGTCAAATGGGCGGCACTTGCGAGATTTAAGGGTTTGTTATCGTCTGCTAGCAGGTCCAAACCTTCCAAGTCCCTTGAAGCACTGGTGCCGTTGGTTGGTGGCTCAGTAGGTGCAGTCGTTGTGCCCGTGGCATGTGATGATACAGTTCCTCCGTTAACGACAGGTGAGTTGCCATTGACAATTGTGGTAAAGGAACGCTTAAGTCCAGTTGACTGGCTGAGTAATTTCTCTGTTTTGTCAGCATTTGCGTCTTTACCACCCACTAGCCACGTCCTTCGCTCACTGGTGCCAACACTCTTTTTATGAAGCCGTTGCAACAGGATTGAAGCTCGTTCTGAGAATGGTGGCATTTCATCACAAACTGTCCGGAGAAGATCATCTGTAGGAAGAGTTGCTAAGGTGAGATACTCACAAGCTCTTTGTTGGAGCTCGGAGTCTGGTGAATAAGTATAGAACCTGAACATTTGCAGCAGTTGAGGCTTTATCTCTGGGAAAAGATTGACGAATTTGACGAACGTTGATAACAAGAGCGCTCGCGTCGTGTCAGGAGAGGAGACCATTTTTGCTTGTAATGCCATCAATTGCTCGATAGGACTACATCCTTTACTATCGGCAATAAGATGGCCGAACTCGCCCAGCACATAACCTCCGATCTTGACCAGCGAATCGTGGCAATTCTCAGTTTTCATATACTCAAGCATATTCTGCGCTGCATATGCCTGTAGCTCTTCGTTGTTCGTAACAATCTGGATAACTCGCTGCCAGACTTCGTCACTGACATGGTCACCAGCAATTGCGAACAACCTCAACGATATATCGATATACCATTGAGCGTCTGTGGCATATTTTTCGGTCAATATGGCAATCTTTAGCACCATTTCCTCTCTTAAAGAGAAATCAGCAGTCTGTAGGTATTTCAATAGCTCATTAACTATTGGCTGTGCATTTGTGGTGTCGCACATGCTGTAGAGAAGATCAAGACCTTTCCGTCGTACACTAATATCACGGTCTCTCAGCGAACCAATAATTATGTTCTGATGTCGTTTGATAGGCTCAAGGGTGTCTGCCATTGCTGCAAAATGTGTCATGGCATCGAGACCCAGATATCGCACATTGGTCTCTCGTGATTGGATGAACTTTCCGAGTTTTGTGGCTATCTGAATCATGAGGTTGTGTTCGGCATTGAGGTGAATAAGCAGATTAATCGCTTCGAACAGAACTGCGTTTTGAGCATTGTTCTGCTGTACATTCTTCGGTGCGTCTGAGTTTGTTTGCAAGATTGCTTGTAGAGACTCGCGGATCATGTCCCTGACATGAGTATCTTCGGACTGCGGATAAAACTGTAGGAGCTTGAGGAATTTGACCTGAATCCAGGGGCACGGCACCTTGTAGTAAAAGTAATCTGGCGAGACGTCGTTGTCGATGACTACTTTGCGTAGCCTTTGCACAGCCTTGACGTAGCTGCCTTTGTATGCCTCGGGGTTGTCTTGTATTAGAGCCAGTATTAGCGATGTAACTGATAGCACTACACCCATGTCCGGGTCGTCCATCAACGCAATTATCCTTTCAGCCCACTCCTGCTGCATTATGCTAGGATATTTGCGATACAGTCTCAGCAGAGTCAAAGCAGCCTTTTTCTTCACAAATGCTTTGGATGTAGGCGATATCAGAAGCCTGTGCACATCCCCACTCAAAGCCTCTCCCATTTCTCTTCCACCAACGTTTGCGACAGCATGGAGGGCCAAACAATTGTTGATCTCGTTATGGTCGAGCAAATCCTTCCGTATTGAATTGACAACTAGATGTAGGAGATCGTGCTGTTCATGGAGAAAAAGCGTCACCGCGAGATAGCCGATCTGCTTCTCCGAGTATTTTGTGGCAGAGATGAGATTGACTGCCTCAAGATGACCGAAGTCGACATTGTAACCCTGGATGTATATGTACAGCAGCTTGCAGACATATTTCTTCTTCTGGTATCCGTCCAACTTCTCGCCTTTGAACTTTTGCCGAATGTTCGCTAATTCCTTGTTTATGCGCTTCTCTTCCAATTCTCGTGCTCGGGCATTCCGCAAGTCTGCTATGAATTGAACCAGACCACGCATCGACGACATGACTGCAATATGGCCTCGAACGGCCGACGTGTATGGTTCCTAGCGCCTGATCTACCGGTTCACCGTTGTGTGGCCCGCATAGTGCTTACTCCTTCTGTTGTCAACAGCATTCGCGGCCGCCGGATAACCAAAAAATCCCCTCGTTCGTAGAAACTGTTTGTTAGCGGTGAGATCGCTGAGGCCCTTGAGACTAGAGCGAGAACAACATCCCATGAGCAGTCGTTAGTGTCGAGCTTGTCGTCGTCTTCAGGTTCGCTGGAAGCCACATGCGGCTAAAGATCGGCCGATCCGGTGATAACTAGCGCCAGAATAGTCGAACCAAAAAGAGCCTCAATCTAAAGCGCGTCAGTGGGGCCATCATTAACGCGTCCCGTTGCGATGACAGTCAACCCATTGAGGTGGGGAACCGTTATCTCGATGAGTTCCAAAACGATGTGGATGTGAACGACGGAAGCGCAAGGATGGCGAACGAAGCCCGACAGGAACGACAGCTCATGCGACAGCGAGGTGCAAGGTCTGTACGATAGTCTCTATGCGGAGGTGAGAGTTTAACGTTGAACAGTGCTCGCGATGTTGCGAACGCAGACTTCGGCTTCGAGTTCGGTGCGGGTACTAGAGAAGAAAGGTTGCTTATGCGACAACGTGGTGCTGGTAACAGACAAATCAACAATGTCGACTTCGGTTTCGCATTTTCAACCCCGAGTCAGCTGAGACGGTCGAGGACCCGGAGTAAGACTCCCCAGACTGCTTCACAGATTGTTCGACACTCCACAAGGACCTCTACTCGATCAGAAACAGAAGGTCCACAACCAGTTTTACCCAGCGCAACTAGAGTAGAGTTGGCATCTGACACTACAAAGAGTCCAGCTAGAAAGAGGAGGCGATTGAGTGAATTGTCGAATCTGACAAGAGCCACCAGTGTTGAACTTCCGTTCAGCTCGGAGGCGGTTGGCATCGTTCATGAGGAAGGAGATCTGCTAGTCGAAGCGCCTAATCAACTACATACTGTGCACGAGGAAGCTTACGAGAACCAAGAACATGCTGTACCATCATCACCTCTTTTCATCTCCGCTGAGAGCGCAAACAAGGAGAATGGGGTGGCTACGTCTTTATCAAGCAAGCCTGCGCTCAAGCGACGGAAGAGAAAATCAATCGGTCAACAGAGCATGAGGAAGAAGAAACGTAATTCTGGAGCGTCAGGCATGCAAGTTCCAACACCCTTGGATACTCATGAGAGTGTGACGGCAGGAGATAATGACATCCTGGTTGACGACGATGACGGGATGAACCCAACAGATTTGACGTCGCCTGCTACGAATAATGTGAGTCGACAAGCCTCAAAACTGGCCTCACCACTTTCGATACAGTCTCAGGAGCAGCCTGAAACGACATTATTGGACACGACCAAACCGAAACGGCGGAAAAAGAGAACATCCATAACATTCAAGAAAAACAAGAGACGATCGTCAGATCTCACGAGTCGAATATATACGCCTCCAGACGAAAGCATAGTAGAAACCATAGAAGACCAGGAGTCGGTGGACAGGCTTGACCCGTATCACGGCACCGTATTGTCCTCAGAACCCAACGATGCACAACCTCACTCTAGCCGACGTGGTCGTTCCAACACAAATCCTGTTCCAGGCCTTCCACCAAACAGATTCATCAACGCAGAAGCTCAACTAGAACACGCCGCATCCGATTCCGAAGCCTCAGACCAAGATTACCATCCAGATGAGGGCACACCAGAGCCCACACCAGCCCCGAATCGCAAGAAAGCCACCCTCACCCAACAGCGCAAGCGTCCAACGAAAACCAAGTCAAACGTTACTGTGCCGCAAAAAGCTTCCCAACGTGGAAAATCGACCTTCCCAGTTCTGACTCATCGCATGACAAATGTTCAACACCTTCCCACAATTACTGAAGTCTCAGAAGGTGAGGACGTAGACGCTGACGAACTCGCCCTCCCACCGACGTTCACAACTCGGCAGACACCAAATGCTGTTGATGTGCTCGCTCAGATATGTCGCGAGACTGTCGACTCTGCTCTCGAGAATTTGCGAACCCAACCTCACATAGACGGCACATCCCGCCCGATCCCCAAGCAGAAAACATCAGCATTAGAAGTCTTCCGCACAAACCTCGACTCGCGCTTATTCGACGTGAGTCAATCACTAGACCAAAGGCTGCAGCTCGAGACGAGACTACGCAAGTCAAGACGTGACAAGGCCGAAGTACAAGCCAGATGGCTTGAGCTCCGGGAACGAAGAGACCAAATTGCGCTCCGAGCCGACGAGATAAGGAAGCAGCACTGGGAGAGCGAGGCAATAGCACGGAGGGCATGGCAAGCTAGTGAGAGTGCTGGGAAGGTAGAGGCAGAACTACAAAGAGCTGAAGAGGGTGAAGAGGACGAAGTGGGAGATAGTGGAAGGCTAGAGGTTATGATGAGGACTCTTGTTGGTGATGTAAGTTCTGTTGATGGGGGAGGAGTATTACGGACGTTGAAAGGTTTCAATGAGCGGCTTGAGAGGTTGGCTACTGTGCTTGAAGGACGGTAGCTGGTGTGTTATGTCTCCAGCGTTGGTATCACGATGTCTACGAGCATGAAATTGAGACTGCTGAACTCTCACGAGTAGCTGCGGTTGGTATCCAGTGTTGTTGCATAGTAAAGAATATCAATACTCAATGAAGTCTGCTGGTGCTGGCTCAGAAGCCCTTCTGTAGCCCAATTTTTGACTGGCCATGATTTGACCCAAGCACTACCGTTTCAATTTTAACATTAAAAGGACTTGACCATGTGAAGACTATGACTTCAGGAACAGCGAGATGTGGCGTTGTTAAGATCAAGGTCCTCTGCTGGTTGAACGACCTGGATTTGTGGAAAGGAGTGGATTTATTAGCTGACCGCTTGCATAGATGATCTCACGCCATCGAAGAAATTGACATGATGGAGGATCCGTTCTACCGGTTAAAAATATACTTATTGGTCTAGGTCTATACTTAGGGGCTTTGAAGTGGCCTCTAATCCTCGATGAAAAGACAACGAAGCCAGCCGCCGGAACGATCTACCATTGATGCCGAGACAAATACGTCAGTCGACACATTAGACCACCTTACTTAGTAGGATGAATGTCCCGCTCCGACAGACCTTTGACCAGTCGTCCATAGATATCAACTTCGTCTCCTGTAGCCTCAACCTTTATCACTCTGTCCTCCTTCTCGAACATGTTAACGACCGGCATACTGGTGTCAACGAAGGTTTTAAATCTCTTCTTTATACTCTCCAAGTTGTCGTCCGCTCTTCCACTCGTCTTCCCTCTGTTCAGCAATCTCTTTTCCATTACGTCCTCTGGGCAGTCAAGGAATATGGTACACTGCGATGGACATACAGTCTGCTCAAAGAAGACTGCTTGATCCATCTTGCGTGGAAACCCATCGATCAAAAATCTGGCTGTATGTGTCTTTTGTTTGTCGAGCTCGGCGTGCATGGCATTCTCGAGGAGCTTGACAGTAACCTCCATAGGAACAATAAGACCGTCTTTGATGTAGTCCTTGATCATCTGACCATACTGACTACCCTCTCGATCCTGTTCCTCACGGAGGAGGTCGCCAGCGGAGAGATGTTTAAATCCAAAGTCTTGGACTAGGTGAACTGATTGTGTTCCTTTCCCTGAGCCCGGTCCACCGAGAATGAATATTACTGTCACCTTCTTGGGATCGAATGCAGGCGAGACGTTTGAGGAAGCCAGTGGTAAATCAGGCTGGATTTCAGGCGCTGCGCCCGAGGTTGGGTCTATTTGAGGAATTGCGGGCATGTTGCGGGTTGATGGACTAAGAGTTTCGCCGGTATCGGGACGTAGTAGGTTGCTGAATAGGTTCTTGTGTTGCTACTACCGCTTCGTTTTGCTTTTGCTTGACCATAAGCATGTAGATACCACTGGTTGCAATGAGAATAAATGCAAATGGGACAATAGGTAGTCGCTCGCCGCGCCCTCCCGGTTGGTGACTGCTCTGTTTCGGAGAGGTTGACGGGGGCTGTGAGGAGTACTTCCGTATGCTTGTCCGGAGAGGTAGCAGACTCGACGTGTTCGGCCTGATCTGTGAAATGGATATGAGCCTTTGCATTACTTGAGTATGGATAACGAAACTGTAGGCTTGAAGCTCAAGATTTCAGTTCCTTGAGCATTACACTTTCACGTGCTTCTGCACCTGCATGATGACGGCGGCAACAGTTTGTATCAAACTGTCTAACCATGCCTAAATGAGTAAGGTGCTGTCGCGAGGCTACGGTAGGCGCAACCTTGGCAAAATGAATCCGTGGCTTCCCCAGGAAGCGCAGTTATAGCAATTACTTGAACTCAGGAGCACACCTAGCAAGCCATCCACTTTCCATACTTTCATCTTCTCGGAACAATCTTTTCTCTCCTCCTCCCGTGCGCGATACAGTGCGCTATCATTCGTCACTTCGTCGTTCATAGCCATAGATCTATCTCTTAAACCGAACGTACTTTGCGCCTCCATAGCTC
>Ga0115848_100910_pt1 | contig 12217 bp, 7 predicted proteins | sample InSIn3gowninarea_FD_83862 | JGI IMG/M metagenome (GOLD analysis project Ga0115848, IMG submission 83862) | reverse complement strand
AATTAATGTGTCTGTTTTGTGTATTAATATTACCAAATTGTCTTTTGTTTGTATGTGTATTAAATTTGACTTTTCATATTTCAAGATAAGTTAGTAGTATTAATTAGGGGTATGTTTAGGAAAAAAGTAATAAATGCATCTAGTAATTTGAAAAGGGGGTTACATTTAGGGACAAAAATAAAATCAAATGGGTGGTTACATTAAGGGACTGAGGGAGTATATAGTTTGTTGAGATATTTAATCTACATAAAATATTAGGAATTCAATGAAAAGATTAAATAAAATATTTTGTTTACAAGATCAATAGTTTGTTGAGATATTTATTTGAAATAAAATATTGAATTTAAAAAATAAAAATAATAAAAATATTAACGAGTTAATTTTGTACTCCTATATCTTTATAGAAAAAAGTTAATCTAATTAAACGGTCTGGTTAATTATATTTGTTTCCGTTTGTGACCTAGACCCTTTTCTGTCGTCGGACAAGCGTACTTCTCAATTGACTAAGTTTCTGAAGAGATAGATTGTCAGATCGACTTACCAGTCAGATTCCAATCTGAAAAATTCCAGTTCCTACTTCCTTCTTACTCTATTAAGGTCATATTCAATGGTCTGATTGATTATATATGATAGCGTCAGTAGGTTGGGTCCGTTTTGATCGTCGGAGCAATGTCCTTCCGTGTTGATTAGGTTTCTAATTTTGAAAACTTATGACTTTTTCAAAATATCGACATTAATAAGTGTTCTTATTAAATGTCTTCTTATTAAATCGGATGACTCGGTTATATAACTCGGTCTCTATAAAAAAAAAAAAAATTGTGTTAAATTGGACTAAATCGGGTGACTCGACATTTTTTAAAGAAAATTACACTTATAAAATGTCACAGATTATTGAACTAAAAAAATGGTAGATAAATAAGAAACACCCAACATTTTTAAATGAATATAAAATATCATACATTTAACACTATTTTTATGAAACACCCAACGTTATTATTTTTTTCCTTAAAAAAAAAATATATGTTACTATTCTTTTATAATACTCCCTCCGGTCCTATTTACAAGAAACAATTTACTTTTTAGATACATTAAATAATTTATGTATTTGGTTTAGGTTCTTAACTAGATACATACATTATTCAATGTATCTAAAAAGTCAACTTTCTCTTGTAAATAGGACCGGAGGGAGTAAATGGGAAAGAGCGGAAAAGTTAATAACTGATTGTCGTGTCGCATTGGTTTAGTGAATTATGAAATGGTTTTAGGTCGCGAGTTCGATTCCTTATGTTTCCTGATGTTTTTATTTTTGTTTAACTTTAAGAAAAAGTTTCTTGATGTTTTTATTTTTGTTTAACTTTAAGAAAAAATGCTAATAAATGCGCCCATTAATACTAGTTAATTCTGCAATAAAAGCGCAATTCCCTTGGAGTGGAAAAAAAACAGAATTTTTAGCATTTGTAACCAAAAAAAGGAAAAAAAACAGAATTTACAAATTTTCAATAAGTAGTAGTATAAATACAATATATTTCACTTGATTACTAAAATAAGTAATTGATATGGTGGTTAGTTTTTCAAGGATTTGCTTTTATGTACACAGTTCGATATCTATCTTGATTGATCCTTCAATTTTTCAAATTCTGATTTTTTTTCTTCTACAAAGGATTTGCTTTTATGTACACAGTTCGATATCTATCTTGATTGATCCTTCGATATCTATCTTGATTGATCCTTCAATTTTTCAAATTCTGATTTTTTTTCTTCTACAAAAATCAAAAGTCAAAGCTGTTCCAAAGTAATTGCGCATTTATTTCGGTATTTACTATTATTAATAGGCGCATAACAAATCTAATAAATGCTTAATTATGTCCATAATGAAAGAATCCCACACGTTAACTTTTTTATCATGATTTTTTCTTAGCTTTCTTTCAAAAATTTCAAAAAAAAATTGCTACCGTATTAATTGGAAAGGAATTGGGAAAACATGGCAATTGCAAAACAAAAATATAAAGAGCAGGGATCGAGAGCAGGGATCGAACTCACGACCACAAATCTTTTTAAAATTCGCTAAACCACTGCAACGCTTACAATCAATTTGAACTATTTTTTCGCTCTTTTCTATTTGTAACAAAAAGTCCGATTAAAAACCGAATCAGACCATTGGCACCCGAAATTGAACCCGATGATTTATACTTATTTTGAACGTCGAAAATGATGATTATAATTCATTTTCAATATTCTTCTAATTCTCCTCTTCCTTCCTATCTATTTAAATCACAAAATCAGGTGTTTGAAAAAAATGTTGTGTGTTGTTCAAACAACCCTTAAACCATCGCCGGATTACTGCTGCCATCGTCGCGTTCATCCTATCTTTGTGCCTATGTTGCTGAATTTTACGACATAGATCTGGAAACTCTTTTTTTTTGAGCAAAGATCTGGAAACTTTAATAACACAAATCAGGACATTTTAATTTTTGAAGGTGTATTTGAGTAGCTATTTTGTTTTTTGTTCAATAAAGAAGATGATGAAGGTATGAAGATGGTGATGATGTTCATAATCTTCCTGGGTTTTTTTATTTTTAATAATGAAATATTTTTTATAAAAAGGATTATTATAAAAAGGTTTATTTAAATAATTTTTGAAATAGAAGGAAGAAAAATTCAAAAAGGAGAAAGGAAATAATATAGTGTGAAAGACACACAATAACACCGGTGAGGTGATTAATCTGATGGTTCAAAAAAGCTAGTCTACAGTGGAACATATTGAGCAGGTACACACTATATTCCAAGCAACAATCAACACGTATGACATGTGGCACATTATTATTGGATGTAGGGTAACTTCACCGAAGAAGTCATTTGCCTGACTTCTTCATAGAATTTTCCTTTTTTTTTTAATTCAAATTGAAATTGAAGATATCATATTCTGAATTTTTGTCATCATAAATTTTAAGGTTTTTTTTAATTCAAATTGAAATTGAAGATATCATATTCTGAATTTTTGTCATCATAAATTTTAAATTCAAAGATAAAAGGAAAGGAACAGAAAGAAAACATGGGGGAACAAAAAAAAACTGTAAATGAATGCAATGGGGATGAAGAATTGAAGATGACAGAGGTGGATTGTTTTTATGGCCGCTGGACATTGGAAGAAAGAAAGAAGGATGGGGTTAGAGATGAGAGAGAATGGGAAAATTTGTGAATGAAATAAAGTAGTATTCAGTGTTGTCGGTGCACGCTAAAAATCATATAGTTTCACAATCCAATGGCTAGAATCTTTTTAATTCACTCACTCACGGTGGGAGACCTATCATGCTCTCCCACCCTAGCCTGAGCCTATGTTGCAATAGCTTTTCTAATAAAGCCCCCTCTTTCATCACAATATTCTGTAGGAAAAAGAAGTCCAATTCTCCCTTTTGTTATTTTTTTTGTGTGCAGGAACTCTAATCCTCCATGCATCTCTTCCAACCTTGATATCGCTCAAGCAATGCAATTTCAGATTTTATCAAAGAACTAAAGTAAATGGTGCAGATAAGAACAATGGTACAAAATAAATCTAACAAACAATGTATTTATAGGGGAGTTACTCTAGAAAGGCTCCATAACTTATTTATGTTTATTTGTACAACTAAATATATGATTATGTTTATTTCTTTGTAGCCCACATAGATTACATATAGCTTCAAATTACTAAACTATTGGGAGTCACACAAATAAAATAAAAAAAGCCTGTAGAGGGTAGCTGGTCAAATCAAAGCCTTCTATCTACTCTATAAGATGCATCGAATTTGGTCAAAACAAGTGTAATCATCATTAATTTAATTTTTTATTAAGCTCTACTCCCTTCATTTCAAAATGAGTGTCGTTTTAGGTTTTGACACACAAATTAAGAAATTGAATGAAATAATCATGGAATATAACGTTTTTACTAAACTGCTCGTACACTACAAGAAACATGACTATTTGCCAGAGATTTTGACAGGGACATAAAACCCCTGGCAAATTTGCCAGGGAAAATACCAAGGAAACCCCTCACAAATGAACATCAAAAAATGCAGGGACCACTTACCATAACACAGGGGTTTGCCCCTCACAAAAGGAAACAACCCCTGGTAAATTGCAAGCGGTAAAATTGAAATTCAAATAGAGAGACAACCCACATGGGAATGACAGAGTGTGCAGATACTTTTTTAACTTTTTCACTCTCTCTTACTCCCTCCGTTTCAAAATGAGTGTCGCTTTAGCCAAAAAAAATTGTTTCAAAATGAGTGTCGCTTTACATTTCCAATACAACTTTAATTTTTTTCTTCCAACTTTACCCTCTCCAACTTTTCTCTCAAAATTTTCAATGCAACTTTAGTTTTGTCTTTTTCTTATAAAGTAAGGGCAGTTTAGTAAAAGCGTTATATCCAATGATTATTTCATTCTATTTCTTAATCTGTGTGCCAAAACCTAAAACGACACTCATTTTGAAACGGAGGGAGTACTAGTTTGCTTGAATTTTACAATTTTTTTTTAAACAAAAAAAAACACACCACACGTTTTCCTCTATTGAGTTGGTGGACCATACAAATACACATATCACAATTCACAACCTTATTTTTTACCACTTGTTATCTCTCCAAAGAATATAACCAAGACTTAACCATCATTCTTTCTCCTTTCACAAAGCCACCGCCGACCACCACTTTTCGGTGTCATTACTATCGCCGTTTTCACAGATCGAACAAAATAAGACCATTTTCTTCATCCCCTCGACGAGAGCTTTCTATTGGTCCCTTCATTTTCACCAAAGGAGGAACTTTTTACGCGACCCATTTTTTTCTCGCCGCCGTGCAGTCATCCATAGCCACCGCGCCGGAGTTTGCAGCTCCATTGTTGTGTTCCGTTTGTTCATGTTAAGCTATCTATTCTTTAGCTTACTCACTTAGAGCTTTCATTTTTCTTTCTGTTTTGTTGTTGAAGTGCAAACCTTATGTTCCTTGTTTAAATTGAAAAATCTGCTGTTTTGAGAAAGATTGAGCTACCTCACTTTGTACACCTAAAGCAAAAAGCCCCAATTTTTTATGAATGAACCCCAATTTCTCATTCTATTCCAAATTCAAAAAATAATGTATCATTAAATCAGTTGCTCATTTTGATTGTTGAAATTCATTCTCTTACTCACTATCTTGGTTTAATTCTCTTTATTTCATTTTGGTTGATGTTACTGTCAAATAAATTTTCTACCATATTTTGTTATGGAATCAGAATTGGAGCTAGAACTTAAACCCCAAAAATTTCATAGAGAGACATTAACTTTTCTTCCTTTCAAAACTCTAATTTAGCACTTATTCAATTTTTTTGTTCATTAAAAACTGAATGTTACGCAATATTATTAAAACGAACTAATAAAAAAACTGTTCAAATTTTATTTGTTTTTTTTTTCAAATTTTTTAAGTAATAAAAAACGTTTTTTAAATAGAGCATTAATAAGTTTAATAAAAAAACCTTATGTTCCTTGTTTTGTGTTTTAAAAAATAATTTTAATTTTTTTAAAATATATTTTATTAATTAAAATGATTTTTGAAACATTTAAATGTATTTCAAAAACAACTTTTTAAAAAAATCGATTTTCTAATTAATTTAAATACATTTTATTAATTAAAAACATTTTTAAAATATTTAATTAATTAATAAAAAATTCGGTTTTATAATTAAACCATTTTTTTTAAAAAATAATATACCGTTTGCCAGGGGTTAAACCCCTCGCAAGTCCCTGGTATATACTGATTTGACCTTCCGTCAGTCTGTCAGTCAGAGCAGACTGCACAGTTGCAGAAAAAAGTGAGGGAATATGCCAGGGGTTATGACAGGGAAAAAACCAGGCCATATGCCAGGGGTTTTGCCCCTCGTTTTTTTCCCAGGGGTGTAACCCCTGGCAAAAGGTTTGCGACGAGTGCTTTTGCGAGTGCTTCTGCCCCTGGGAAATTCCCTCACAAACGTCCAGTTTGCCAGGGATTCTGTCCTTTTCTCAGGGATTTTGCCCCTGGCAAAATGTAATGTTTCTTGTAGTGTTACTTTATAAGAAAAAGACAATTAAAGTTGCATTGAAAATTGTGTGAGAAAAAAGTTGGAGTATTTATTGAGGGTAAAGTTGGAAGAAAAAAATTAAAGTTGTATTGGAAATGTAAAGTGACATTCATTTTGAAACAATTTTTTTGGCTAAAGTGACACTTATTTTGAAACGGAAGGAGTATTATTTTAAGCAGGCTAAGATCTTAACTGGGCCATCCCCTATTAAAATTATTTTCACCACAAAAATAATTGAAAACTCTGAGATAATCCAATTGAACGTGAACAGTTCCAAACCAATAAGTGGAAAGGCAAGTGTTTTGATTTGATTATCTTAGTGCTGTTTTACATTTTAGAAAGACTATTGCTACAAACATAAGTAAGTACCATCATTTATTTTTTCCCTGTACACGCTATGTTCATACTCCCTCCGTTTTTAAATATAAGCAAAATTGACTTTTTAGGTTCATTCAATTAATGATGTATGTGGTTAATATTATGGACCACATACATCATTAATTGAATGAACCTAAAAAGTCATTTTTGCTTATATTTAGAAACGGAGGGAGTACTAAAAAAGTCACCATCACCTCAAGCATTGTCCCTAAGAGCACCAATATCGGTTGAATTTTTGAGTGTCTTAACTCTTCCCTATGCAACTTTGTCAGAACAGTAAGGATATTTGACAATTTAGAATGGCAACCGTTCCTCTGCATTGCTACCGTGGTATTATAGATTGTTGAATTTATAAACTATTATAAAATTAAATTATGATTTGAAAAGGTGTTATATATTAATATAAAATACAATTGTGAGGTATCTTAGGGGTTTTGTGGGACCTACTTTAAAGTTTTAGATGAGTGGTATGGATATTTAGAAAATGTATGTGAGTGGTTTAAATAATTAGAAAGTGTAAAATAATATAATGTATTATGTGGGACCCATTTATACCACCCATATGAGTGACATGGATGTGGATGCTCTAAAAACACGTTTCCTTCAAATTTAGCTAGATGGTTAAACTCAATATAGACTTATAACAATAAAATAAAGGGTTAAATATGTTTTTGGTCCCTATAAATATACCAACTTTTCGTTTTAATCCCTCTAAAATTTTTCTTCAACTTTTAGTCCCTCAAAAATTTTCCATCTTCACTTTTGGTACCTCTTTTAAAGTAAACTCATATGTAGAATTCATATTTTTGTATAAATTTTTTTAGAAAAATTCATAATATTATAAGAATGTATCCCAAAAAAAACTAGAATTTTTTAACAAAACATGAATTTAATATGAATTTTTATATTTTTTATGGTTAAAAATTCATATTAAATTTATGTTTTGTTAAAAAATTCTAATTTTTTTTGGAAAATATTTTTATAATATTCTACACATTTCTGCACAATTTCATTAAAAAAAAAATACTAAAATTAACTTCAAAATAGGGACCAAAAGTAGTGATTGAAAATTTTATAAGGACTAAAAGTTGAGGGAAATTTTTAGAGGGACTAAAACGAAAAATTGATATATTTGTAGGGACCAAAAACATATTTAACCCTAAAATAAAAACTAAAAGCTCTCTATACAAAGTCACGATTCAATTAACTGAAAACGAGTTTCAACCCATTTTCAAAATTTACGATACCCCAGTTTCAAAATTTTGTTTTAAAAATTTCATATTTCTCTTCAAAAAGATCACTAAATATAATTTATAAAACATATCAAATTTTTAATAATAGAGAAAAATATTTAAATTTAACACATTGTTACCTACTCGAAAAAAGAAGCACGATATTGGGGAAGTGAGAAATTTAGGAAAATATCTTGGATAAATTGGAATACTATTTGCTTAGATAAATGCGGTTTGAGGGTCAAAAAAATTAGAGAGTTTAATTTGTCATTACTTGATAAAGTGTTGGAGGTTGAAGGAGAAAAAAAATATTGTTTATAGTATATAGTTTTATCTGCGAGGTATGGTGTGGAACGAGTACTATTGGCGAGGGGGGAAAAGTTGCCTCAGTTTGGTGGAAGAATATTGTTTATTTGTGGGAGACGGCACATACACTTTATTTTGGTGGAATCCTTGGTTTGATGGAGTGGCTCCAAAGTTCAGATTTAACCGCCTTTTTGATCTTGTTGTTAACAAATTGGCGACTGTTTCATATATGTTCTCTTTAGGTTTGGGGGAGGGTGGTGAGGCATGGAAATGGAGACGGGGAATGTTGGCTTGGGAGGAGGATCTTGTATATTTTGAGACAGGGGAAGGTGTTGTGTGTATTTACATTGTATTGTTTTGTAGGTAGATGTGAGTGTGATGGATTTGACAACTTCATGTATCTTCAGAATTCAATGTTAGCTACTATCTGACATTGTTGGATGATAGTATCAATAATGAAGACACCCTTTTATCTTAGCACAAGGAGGCACCTCTTAAAGTTAATCTTTTTGCTTGACGTTTCACACACCAACAACAAATAACTTAATCAAGAGAAGGGTGCTTCAACCGAATATTCATCTTTGTTTGGGTGATTGCGGCCTTCAAAATGATATAAATCATATTTTTTTGTCTTGTGACTTCTACGGTAAAATTTGGTTTGATATTTATAATTGGCTTGGTTTGGTTTCAGTTCAGCCAACAACCATTTACTTCAATTTAGTATTTTGGATGGCTTCTCAAAAAAAAAATTCTTTTTTCCATAACTTGATTTTGTTGTCTTATGTTTGGATCATTTGGCGTGAAAGAAATGCAAGAGTTTTTCAAAAAAAGAGGGATTCTTTTCGGCACCTTCTTTAGATAATTACGTTTCAATCATTTTGGTGGCCGAAGGCAAATAATCCTAATCTTACCTTAAACTATCATATGTAGTGGTTTCGACCCGCTTTTGTGCTTAGCTATTACTACTTAGTTTCATTTCTTGTTTTTAGCGAGCTTGCATATTTTGGCACCTGTCATCTACTTTTTTCAATTGTTGATGTAACATCATCTTTTTTTTTCCTCTTAGTTCTCTGTTGACACTTCTTGTGCGGAAAGACTAAGATTTGAGTTTATATTTATATGTTCCATTTTAACTTTATAAAAAAGAAACATAACAAAGAATAACAAGATTTTATTTAAAAAGTATCAAATTCCATGTGGTAAATAAAAAAATTGTGAGTGAATGTTAGTGTAAAACAAACATTGACTATGTATCTTTTAATCTTATAATTTCTATAAAAAAACTTTCTGTTCGATAAGTAAAAATAAATATTCTGAAAGTAAAAATAAATATTAATAAAAAAAGTTATGTAATTCATCATACGATTTTACATATACTTTCTCCGGTCAAATTTATAAACAAAAATTTACTTTTTAGGTTCTTTGAATACGTATCGTATCTAGTTGTTTACCAATGTTTTTGGTGCACAAAACTAGTTTTGAATAATTACTTGCATTGCAAGATCAAACTTAGAATCCTAGGACATGTTGTGCAGTGATTTTCCAGAAAATGTATGAATGTTTATAATATTCATGAATTTGTTTAAGAACAAGATGAATAAAACTGTTATGTTACTTAACAGTAATATGAAACAAAAAGTAATAGCATTGCATTGAAATAAAAATGGTACATCAAATCATGTTACATACATTCTGACTTTTTCTCCCCGTGTGCTTGGATAATATTCGAGTGTAAGAACTTTTGATAATGATTTGTGACCTGTTTTCCCTATGAAAAACTACTATATATACATAAGAGAAAATTAACCAACAAACTAACAGCTAGAAACTACATCATTTCGACATCTTCAACATGCCTTATACTTGTTCGAACCTTTGAACTTGCCTTTTCAAAAAGAATTTGAACTTGGTTGAAAATTAAGTAATCTGTCGATCAAACCATTCATGTCGAAGGCGTTCCATGACTCTGTCGAAATCTATATGCTTTCAGTCTTGGACTTAGAAAATCTTGTGACTTTAATCCCCAAACACCTGTCGAAATTCACATGATAAAATACATGCTAACACTAGTCTATAATATATAATATATATCAAATACATTATGTATTCAATAAATCTAAAAAGTAGAGTTTTACTCGTAAATGTGACGGGACAAATTACGAGTTTATACACTAGTACATTACTATTCGTGGGTTTAGCTAATTATTTAAGGCGGTTTTTTTTGGGTCTTATTGTTTTTTTTCTTTCTAGTTTTAGGACGTCCTGTGTAAGTTTCTCCGAACCTACGACTAAAGCATCACATCACATCACAATAAATAAAAAGAGAGAATGTTAGTCCACACATCAACAGCGCATGTGCCCACTATATATCTGATTGACGTTAACCATGTAGCAACTATGGAACATAAACCCTCACCACCTGTGATTTTCTAACTCTATTATTTTCTCAAAACTTGGTTTTCTCCAATAGCAAGATCAACACAAACACAAAATGAGCATGCATAAAGCTTATTTCATTCTGATGAGCTTAGAGTTGGCTTCAGTCGGAATAAAGTATCAAGGTTCTAACACTAACAACCCCTTCCAACAATCCTCCCCAATTCTTGTCACGTTTTTGACTGCTTTGTTTTGCCACACAGTTACAACCATGGCCGAGATGAGCTTCCTAACTACGAGAATCGTATTCCACTTATCTGGTGTAGTTGGATGTGAGACACTGTTGTGGATTCTCCTCCCGGAGTTTTGGAAGTGGTATATCTTCAACATGTTCCTTTTAGTGGTCACCTCATTGTGCTTCTTAAATTTCATGATGGCCATGGATAATATCACTAGACTCTTTTGCGGAACACTTAGAAATCCAGATTTGGAACCACGAGAAGTTCAGGCGTAAGGCTTGATTTGACGAAGGCGTGCCTAGGGTTGGACAACTACGCAATAATGATGAATGTTGACGTGTTAGTCTCAATGTCACGTGTTGATGCTGCCTAGCGTAGGTCTTGACTTGATTTGTGTTTCTAAGTTATTTATTGCATGCATAAACAAATTTGCATATTCTCTAACCCTAATATAGAAGTCACTCATCGCTTGTAGTATATTATAGACCAGTTTTACGTAGTTCAATTCCTCTATTGAATATCACTACCAAAAATTCCTCTATTGAATATGATTATTCCCTCTATCTTTCTTTTCTTCACTTCTTTTTGAATGCTGTCCTAATTGTTAATAAAAACTTAATTAATTGATATGGTTTATTTTTTGCTGCTAAAACTAATCTCAAAAGAAAAATAATAAAAAAAAACAAATAGATTAACATGGGAAATTTGTTGGGAATTAAGAGGATGGAGTTTATAACAGATATTCTGCAAGGTGTGTGGCATTGGAAATGGTTATCTGTTTTGCTTCCACATGGCACTGAAACTCAGTTGTGACTTTTGGTTTGAGTGAATCATATAGATTTGAACCCTGTTTGGATTAATAGCTTATAGGACAAACACTTATGTATAATCTTGAATAAGTTAATTAGATTTTTGGTAGTGAAATAAGTTAATTAGATAGCAATGGATAAAAGTATTTACGAAAATAAGCTGAAAAAAAACTTAAGAAAAATGTCTTATACAGTTTTTAAAATTTGTCCAAACAAGTTCGCAAATAAACTAAAATAAACCAATTCAAATTGACCCTAAGTCCCTTGAAGGAGAAAATCTTGTGTGGTCCTGGTCCACACAAGTGGTCTTTGGTCACACAGAGAAAAAAGAGAAGAGAGAGAAGAGAGAAGAGAGAGAAAATGGATAAGAGAGAAGAGAAGAGAGAGAAGGAAAAAACTTGTGTGTGTGACCAAAACCAAAATTCTTGGTCCTGGTCCACACAAGTGTTTCTCCCAAAAAGAATCATCCCGGGTATACGAGAAAAATAGGCTGCCAAAAAGAAGACATGCATCGGCTACCATTTTTTGAAACCCTTGCAATGAAATGTAAATATTCATGCCATCAATAACTCTAAAAGATCAAGTATTAAGGGCTCTGAAAGACTAATATAAGTGAAACATTTGTCGAAAGTTATAAATACACTATTTTTTATACAAATTACCTATTTTGATTACTTAAACAATGTCTTATGGGCACTTTGTTCCGACTGAAGCCAACTCTAAGCTCATCAGAATGAAATAAGCTTTATGCATGCTCATTTTGTGTTTGTGTTGATCTTGCTATTGGAGAAAACCAAGTTTTGAGAAA
>Ga0115848_100773_pt1 | contig 12230 bp, 5 predicted proteins | sample InSIn3gowninarea_FD_83862 | JGI IMG/M metagenome (GOLD analysis project Ga0115848, IMG submission 83862) | reverse complement strand
GCCGCAGCATCTACCGCTAGAAAGAAGAGCCGAGTTTCACAACCAACACACTATGAACCCAGAGCACTTCCTTACAACGAGGCCTTTGACGATTCACAGCTCCACCAGCATATACATCTGGTTCCGTTACTTGAGCTGCAGACTTGTCCTGCGTGATCGAAGAAGGCTCTGGCTGAGATGGAGCAGCTACATCACTCTTGGAGATGTATGGATCTGACTCGGACTGTCCAGCACTCCCATTCGACTTTGAGAGTGATCGCTCCCTTCTTGAAGTTATCGGAGGCGGAGCACTAACCTCGCTCTTAGAGACATCTAGATCTGGTTCTGAACGTCTTACGTCGCTCGTCCGCGTACTTAATGGCATAATATCAGATCGAGCATCTTTGGCACGAGTAACACCGCTCCCAGTTTGTGCCTTTCCCGCATGGCTCGACTCATATGGGGAAGACGAAGCAACAGTTTCACGTTCAATCGATGGAAGGTCTGGGTCTGACTCCGACTTCCTTATATTGCTGGGGGGGCTTTTGGAGCTTACGATATTCGCTTCCGACCGCCGAGCACCTTGTGCCACCAGAGCGGCCGAAGCAGCTGCAATCATGGCAACTTTGGAAGCGCTCCCAACATCGCTCTTGGAAGAGGCAGGTCTGGCATTTGATTTTCTTGTTTCTGACAAGGGTCGCTCCCAATCTTCAGGATCCGAGATGTAGTCACCATTAATCTTTGAATCGTGATGAGAATGCTGAACACCAATTTCAAGCTCTTGTCTTGGGAGCTGCGAATCGTCAAAGGCCTCGTTGTAAGGAAGTGCTCTGGGTTCATAGTGTGTTGGTTGTGAAACTCGGCTCTTCTTTCTAGCGGTAGATGCTGCGGCCGCTGCAGCAGCAACATTCATCATGGCGTTTCGCAGCTGAGCTGTTGGCTTTGGAGATTCGGCCTGGTCTGACAGTGTTTGAAAGGAGGACTCAGCAGTGGATGGACGAGCATCAACAACAATAGACCCCTCATCCATTGCATCAACCTTGTGGTCCTCTAGCAACGCAAATGTTGATTGTGATTGGGGATCTGGTCGCACAGAAGACATAGCACGTTCCGCTCGTCGTGCTTCACTGCGGCTAGCACGTGAACTTTTGTCAGGGGGTAGCGGCATGCTCTCGGGCGGTGATTCCGCAATCGACTTGAGGATTGCGCTATCACGATCCAGAATACCTGGTAGTATTTCCACGCGAGCCAAATCTGTGATAGGCTCTAGATCCCTAGTAGTCTTGATCTCGAGATCACTCGCTGTGTCCACGAATGGGCTCCGGTAATTGCCGCTGGATAGATCGCTCACATCTTTCTCGTCCAATGGTATCGGATCTGCTAATGGCAGAGAGTGTTTATCTCCTGCAGGCTGCCCATGGGTCGCATCAGGCACTTGGAAGTCGAAAACTGACCATTGCCTCGAAGCTTCTGACCTCGGCTCAGACAGGACGGATTCTAGGGCTTCTAGAACGGGCGCAGAATGCTGCATCGACATCTGTTCGAGAGCATGCATAGAGTTGGGCTGAATAGCATGTCCGAACGCAGACTCGAAAACAGGGGTTGATGTAGCTTGAGTGTCTGCCTCAGGTGTCTCAGGTAAGGCACCAGGCATGCTGGACACGTCCTCCGACAATACCGGCTCAACGAATTCCTGCAGAAACTCTTTTTCCTCGTCCTCGTTTGCGAGGGTGTAAATGCGCTCAGGCTTCGGTCTGTGTGAATCTTTGACAGCAGTGATAGCTGGCCGGTTGACAGTAGAGCCCTGTTCAGTATGGTGCTCTTCGACCTCCGAAATTGACATACGACTACTGTCTTCCGATCTCTCAATACCAGTAAGTGCTGGGAGCACTTCCGTAGGATTAGTTCGCTCGTATTCAGGTGTGATAATATCGTACACGTAGGTGTCGTCAGGACCCCAGGTGACTTTCGAGCCCGTGCTGGCTCTCCGTTCTAACGGCGCCCCAATGTCTTGGTCGTCCTTGTCTTCATTGGATATCCTGGCCCTGACTAATGGGCTTGCAGCGTCGCGTTCACTAGGTGCTCGACTGCCAGGTGGTGTTGGTTCGATGAGATCGAGCACTGGCACGCGCCATGGATACCTCAACGGATCGTGATCCGGCTCGCTCCCGAAACGACCATAGAGATCATGAGGGAAGGTAGGTCGACGTTGTGCCGGGGATGATATTTGTCCCGGTGCGATTTCAACCACGTTCGCGTTGTAGAGATCCCGATGCTGCGCCGCCTCATTGTGCTCTTTGATGTGCTCGAGAAGCTCTTCTGGTACAAAGAACTTACTGTAGTCCTCATGCACTGGCGATGGTGTCCTTGCCTGGATCCGCTTAGTGACTTTTCGTGCAAGGCGTTCCTGCTTTGTTTCTTGGGGTATTTCTGGACTTGGTTCTCGTGGTGGCAGCACGTTTTTATCTTCGATTACTCCACTTGGCCCTTGACTCGAACGGCGACGTGGTGGAGATGATCTCTTCTCTTCGTCTAGGATTTCTCCCGAACGGCGGCTTCGTCTTACCTCGTCCCCAGTCGAGCGATCTTTCCTTGTCTTATCCATGGAGGCCGCCATTACTACCGCGGCTGCGCCAGCTACAATCACTGCTGTTGCATTGCTTGGTGCATCGGAAGTGACCCTGTGCTGATTTCCATCCTGAACGGTCCTTCCAGACTTTCCAAGTTGTTCATGTTGGACCCGACTTGCATCAAACTGACGCTCTTCGTTCCTCTTGCGGGTCTGTTCAACCAATTTGGTTGCTTCTTGCTCTCTTCGATTGCGCTCCTCTTGTTGCCGCTTGTGCTCAGCGTACAGTCTCTCAAGCTCAGCATCAATCTCAGATGCACGTGAGGACTGTATATCAACAGACGAACGGCGTTTTGGCTGCGCTATGTCCTCACGTGAATCACGTTGCTTCTGATCATCAGCTTGTCGCTGCAGCTCGCCTGCATCGGTAGTCCATCGACGCTCTTCCTTATCACGTTTCTGACGCTTGCGCTCTTCCTTTTTCGTTGCCCGTCTCTCGTTCTCAAGTTGTTCATCAGTCAAATTGAAGCTCACACTGTTCCTGCTCAGAGAAGAAGGATCGATCAGAGGCAGCTCAGGGCTTGGCGTCCGCCTGGAAACTGCTACACCTTTCCTGCTCTTGAAATCCTCAGTAGGTCTCGTGTCTCGGCGTATTGGCGCAATATCTTCTGATATGTTCGTAAGTGGTTGCTGGAAAGCCAGAGACTCAATGTTTCCCGGTTTACTTTGCACTGCGCTCATTGGTTGTGGCTGTTGCAGCACAGTATGACTGGCACTAACAACATGCTCCGGTGTAGCAGCGTACGATGGGACACGATCCCGAGGAGCTTGTTGAGATGTCACTGATTGAGGGAGCGCTATCGGATCCACATATTGCAGAGGCAATGTAGCCATCGGCACGGTATCGTAAGGAACAGAGGCTGCTGCTGCACCACTCGCAAAAGGACTGGCGTGTGAATCCATTCTCTCGAAGAGTGGCTTCTGTTGCGTTTCAATCGATTGTCGTCTTTTCAGCCTCTTCTCATCTCTTTCGATTTTATTCTTATTCCATCTCCAGTCCCATTTTGATGTCCCTGGTTCCGACGTAAGTGACTCTTTGCTTTGTCGATTGGAAAGTCGGCCGCCATAGGCCAGAGCCATATCAACCTCGGCACCTGAATCGTTCTCGTTCACATCTTCCCATTCGCCGTCGTTATCGTGCACTTTTTCGTGATCTTCGAGGTTGATCTTTGGTCCTGATGTTGGTCTCGAATCGTGTTGAGCTATTCTAACGTCAGCAAGTCTTCTGTCCTTACCTGAGTCTCTACGCCGACTGCTTTCCGCAGCAAGGGCAGTGCCAGCGGCTGCCAGTCCCAAGATTGCCGCAGTGTCGTTCCCTTCTCGTTTCTCTTTCCGCAGACGACCATCTCGAGTACTGTTTCGGCCGTTGTCTCTACGATCATCTTTCACTGTACTTCGTCGACGAACTGTACCTTCACCAAAGGCCAAATCAGCATCGGAGGACGATGAAGAGTCATCTCTCAGTGAAAAGAACCCTTTCGAGTTCTTGCTCTTCCTCGAGTTGGCCGAAGGACTAAAGAAAGAACCAAAGCCGGTAGTACCAGTATCAGTGGCAGTAAGGTCCACATACGAGTGTTTGGGAGAAACTCGTTTGCTGTAGTACTTCCGCCTTGAAGCTGGACGCTCCCGACTATTGCTGCGACTGCGGCTTTGTCGACGGTGAGCTACTTCAGCAGCAAGTGCAAGTCCGGCAGCACCGACACCTACGCTTACCACATTTCCACGGCTTCTTCCTTCATTTGAGGAGTTTGAGGCTCGCCGCCTCGTGTGTTTACCACGCTCATCGTATTCTCTTGTTTCAAGCTTACTGCGTGAGCTTTTACGCTGCAATCTTACATCCTCGTTCGATGAGTTCCGGCTGTAATATCCCATCTGTCGATCATCAGGCCTTCCGTAACTCGTCCGCTGTTGAATGATGGGTTTACCTGACTTCACCGAATAAGTATCGTCGAAATCATGTCTAGACTTGTACAATGTTTCGCCTAGCTTAGCCGCACCAATGCCTGCCAACCCAACAGCTGCAGCTTTCTTTGCACGCGACGAAGACTTGTACCTTTCTTCGTCCGATGAGTGGCGGTAAGTCTTGTCTACACGCAAATTGCTGCCGTGCCGGCTTGGTTGGTGTCTCAGTTTTCGATGGTAGTGGTGCTTGCGAGGTCCATGACCGGGTGGGCTATCTGGATCGAAGCAATCCCTGCACACTCCAATGTATTCTGTATACTCTTCGAACTCAGCAACGTCATCCGGAGCCTTCCACCAATCCGCAAGCCGGCCGAATGTACCTTGTTGCCTACGTCTTCTCTTTTGCTGCATGCCTGAAGAAACAGGTTGGTCCTGGCTGGTCATAGATCCAGTATTTTGGCCTTGACTTTGTCCTAACCCTGGCGGCCCATGTACTTGGCTACTAGCAGGCCCAGGGCCCGATCCTGAGCTATAGTTATGCTGTTGGGCAGAGACGCTACCGGGGTGACTCTGATGCTGAAGGTGGCTGTAGTATGCGCCAGCAGCAGCACCGGCCAAACCCAGTGTTGCTGCGGTTCCGTAGTGGTGATCACCTGATTGTTGCTGATACTGCGATTGTGGCCGTAGTGGTTGATTCGAGATAGAGCCTGAACTATAGGCATGTGCAGAGGCGGAGGGGACGTTGTATTGAGACATATGTGGAGGCTGAGACAAAGGTGGTCGTTGAGATTGAGGTCCTGCGTATTGTTGGTACTGAGACTGAGGCTGCGATGGATAGGAAGACTGGTTTTGTGATTGTGGCTGAGAGTGAGATTGGGACTGATGGTTCGAAGAGTAGTGGTCATTACTGAAATAGCTTGCTGCAGCTCCTGCGCTTGCTCCAACAGCTGCTGCAGCAAGGGGGTTGATCTGACCACTACCTGTGCCGGTCGGCCGTCCATATGGTCCCGGACTAGCTTTTGGGCTTGGTACGGGCTTGTTCGGTTTTTGAGGTGGTCGGTTTGGGTATGAAGCACTTGCACCTTGGTTGCTCTCCGCATCACTGTGCATGGCAAAAAAGCTAGCCGCTGCACCTACTTGACCGGTACTGCTAGGCTCTGGAGGTGGTTTGGCCTCAGCTGTTGGCGGTTGGAGATGTAGCTGTTCCTGGTTGACTAGATAAGCTGGCTGATTTGGTCGCACCCCAGGCTGGAACTGAACGGACTCGCCCTGGTCCCCGTAATAGTCGGATGCCAACCCTGCCGGCCGGTATGGTTGCGTGTATGTGCTGGGTTCCGAGAAGAATTGGTTTGATGGTAATGCAGCGTCATGTGCGTCGAAAGTCTTCTTCCTCTCTTGGTCTGATCTCGAAGATCGTTTCGAGTCTTGTCGGCGTGGGCCATCACTGTCTGAACGACCAGTTGTTCGCCTTCGGTCAGGGTCGTCCAAGCCTCTTCTTTGCGGTGCGGTTGCCGTCCTCGATTCCTTCCGTCGCCCGCTCTGCTCGTAACCTAAAGAATCCTCTCGGTCTCCTTTAGGGATTATCGCAAGAGCTCTGTCCTGGTTTCCATTGTTATACTCATTTGTGGCCAACCTCTGTTGTGGCTGCATCGGCTCCACTGCTCTGTATCGCGTTATCCGGTTCTCCTTAAGATCCTCCCGTCCTCTGTACTCGCTCCCATCATCCTTGCGAACAAGTGCATGTGATCTGTCTGGATCTGTAGATTCGCGTGACCGTGCTTCAGTATATGTTGTTAGTTCCGAAGGCTCGGCAGTATATGTCGGGCGTGACTTTGAGGAGAAATAGTTTTCATCATCGTAATCATCTTCACGTCGCGATGATCTTCGTTGTGGCTCTTCCCCATACTCTCCCTCATGTCTTAACGACCGTCGTTTGGCTTCATCGTCATAGTCATCTTCGCGCCGAGACGAGTGGCGCTTCGGTTTCGACTTGGAAGACGTCAAGCTCGATCGCGATCTCCTTCTAGATAATTGCGCTTCATCTTCTTTCTTTCTTTCGGATCTTGAGACCTCGGATCCAGTTCCATTGCGACCAGAACTGGATCTACCAAAGCTGAACATGACGAGGAATTGGGTGGTATTGGCTTCTTCTATATCATCTTTGATTCATTTTTTTCATATATCCCGTGGTTCTCGAGTTGTTATACGGAAATTCGTGGCACAGGGGTGTCGCAACTGGATCGCGTTGGCGAGTACAATTCTGTCGCTTATCGCTACAAACGAGATCAAGATGATAGGGTTTACAGTCGGTAAAATAATTATCAATGGACACGGGTATCTGATGAGAAGGCAATACTACTAAAACGCATGAGAAGCAGACACGAACCACTACCTGTGGTGTGGACGCTGCTGCGCTGGCTGATCGGCGACGACCTTCAATTCAAGTGGCTGGAACCGCTATTAGCTGCAAGGCTTCTGGGTGGTGTCGGTAACTTCATTGGGCAGCTGGGCGCTAGTGGACAGTCCCGAGAGTGGAGGCTCCATAAGGATCAGAACTTGAACCGAGGATTTATCTGATCATGGTACACCGTATTCTTCTATATGTTAGCAGAGTGGCTGCCGGTTGTGCTGTAGGATTGTATACTTACTCGATAGGAACCTTGTGTGAACGGCACTAGATATATGTAGGCATACCATGGCTGGAGTAGCTACTTTGTCGAAATAGTATACATGATACTTTCGACTTTCCAACCTTTGTGAAGTAGGGCTGAACTTAACATTGTACTGTTGTGGATATCGGAGGACAGAGCTCATAAGGCCCTGGCGAGGAATGATGTGTTTGAATTGAATTTGTCTTCATGCACACAGAGAACATATTCGACCTAAATTAGATCTTCGACACCTCAGAAAACTTCTGATCTCGAAGTTTATGTCAACCCTCATATACTATAAAGAGTGTCTTCGGTCCTCGTCAATTTCCTAAGTCTGACACCATACCCAGCCATCAGCATTGCTATCTTCCACCAAATTTATCAATTTTGTCACGACCATCGGTCTGTAGTGAGAAGGATCCACAGTAGGATACATAAATCTTTGTTTCAAGCTTGAAGTTTATCGTATTACGAGCACAACTGTGTGGTCAATAGTATATTACATGCCGCTCTTCTTTTTGGCTGTTTTGTTGTTCTCCTGGTCGCTATGCCGTCGAAACCCAAATATACTGCTTTTCTGCTTCAACTTTTGTTGTTCAGGTAGTAGCAGGGACGACTGTGGGGCAGCACCAGGCACATAAGGTCCGGCTTGCGACTGTGTAGAAGCATAAGCTGAACTTTCGGGATGGCTGTGATATTGATGTAAAGAAGGCAAATTTAGAGTGGATTGAGCTGAAGCGTCTTGATCCCCGTACAACTTTCTGAGCCGCTCGGTCTCAGCATCAATTACCGCCTGCCGCTGGCGGGTCGCTTTGTCCTCTTCTTCTAGTAATTTCTGGATTTGTCGTCGTTCTTCGGCTTCACGTTTCCTCAGCTGTCTCTCCTCTTCGACGGCTAATTTACGCAGCCTTTCTGTCTCTCGATCAATTTCCCACTGCGTTCGAGGATCAGTGGGTGGAATCCTGTTCTCTCGTTGTGGTGTAGGCACAATTCTGCTTGGCGGCTGCTGAGCTGCAACTGCCGCTATTTGGACGGGTTGTGCTAGACCTATTGTAGGACTCGTCCTATCACCCTTTCGACCACTCAGGATGTTGAAAGTGTCTTTCATGTTGCCAAAGTATACATCCCGAATAACGACAGCTCCTAGGAGAAGGGCAACTTCAAATCCTTTCAAATCCTCGATGTCGACTCTAGCCATATTGGGCTCGTAAATAGTTACTTCCTTCAAGTTCTTCAGTATTGCTATGGTTATGTCAGGCTCTTTGTGTTTGTTCTTGACCCCATCTGGATTTAGAGCCCGTCCTGAAATATAGCATCCCAGATCTTTGGACAACCGACCGTCCTTCTTCCATTTCAGGGCCAGTTTGGGAGTGAACTCGGATACGGTAGGGTCATCCTGGCTTCGATCGAGGGCAGAGTGAGAAGGTGTTCGAAAACTTTGTTGTGGCATTTCGAAGTCCCATGTTGCAGCTGAGGTCAAAGTCGCTGGCTTATGCTTGACCACGATCTGCTGATCAGGATTGTAAAGTTGTATGGCGAATTCTGTAGGTAATATAGGCTCCGGTGCAGGTGTCTGTCCATTGTTCCTGCGTATTTCTTCCTGACTCAAGGTAGGCTGAGTCCAGTCGGGTATGAGCAAGACTTCAGCGAACAACACATCAGGGTTGTAAGCATCGTAGATCCCTACAGCATATCTATTCCTCGAGGTATGCTGGTCTGGGTCAAGATGACGAATGGAATACGCTGGCTCGAAATCGGCACCATATCGCGAATACAGAAAGCAGGAATTCTGTTTTGGTTTGTCTGAAGACTGTTTCAAGAGGTAGGCTACCAGGTTACGTTAGGAACACGATGTCGTCGCTTGACTTCCAAAACACTCACTTGGCAGACTCTCGTCCAACATATTCAAGGTTTCTAGAAAGTGGTAGCACAAAACTCAATGATGGGCAACTGGTTCGAAGAACGACTTGGAACAAATTTCATCTCATTCTCTAAGTGGCATTATAGGTTTGAGGATCTCTCGTCTTGTATACTTGATGCTGTGCCTTTACAACACAGCCTCCACAAGTAGCGCAGTCAGGCACACTCTTTTTGTCTAGAAATAGGCGAAATGGCTTCTGTTGATGTAGCTACGCGTTGACAGAGGCTGTGCTGTGGTTCGTCTTACAAACTGCAAGGCAAAATTGGCAAATGGACGCGCTACTATCATATCACGTGGTACGCCCTGTCCGGCCGCAAGTGATACCTCAACGTCCAAAGTATGGTTGTGACTTCCTGGATATAGCACTGCGAGTCAAATTCGTGGCCACAATGACTTTGAATTCGTATAAAATGCTGCTGTCAACGACTTGTTCACAAGCACGATCCCATTTGATTATCAAATCTCGAAGACGTGGTGTAAGTATTGCACCAGCCACGAAGGCATGATACACTTCACATACAGTGGTCTCCACGGCGATTCTAGCACAGGAACGGTAGGCGGAGCTCACGAGGCCGGACGTCTTGGCTACCAATTGGATCTTCAACGAGCAGCAGTTCGATGAGATTACAGATGAGCGGACGCATCTGTTCATGGAACGAAAGACTCTGTACAGAGAAAATCTCTATTGGCCAATTCTACTGTATATAATGCGATAGACAAGATCGCGTACGAGTCTTCGATCCGGTCTGGATGGTTCCTAGCATTTGTGCAGAGCATCGAAGACTAGGTTGTTAGCAACGATTGACCCCTAAGATGATTTAGTAGAATTGAGTAACTGAATCAAATGATGCTAACGATACTCCGTACTGTTGGTTTAATGCTATTCTGGTAGTTTATTTTCTCAATGACGTTATTTTCCATTTTCGTTGACGCGCTTTCGTGCTCTTTGCCGATTTTATGTCTCAGCACTCTGTGGAAGCCGGGGAATAAGAGTCGTCGCTCAGGTTACAAAAAGCTCAACGACTCATGTCCTACGCTGGTGTATTGTATATGGCGAACATGTCATTGCGACTCTGCTAATTATAGGAACAACTTCGCTAGGCTTGATAATGTTATATAAGTTTCGGGGTAGCATCGTTGGACTGGCTAGAAAATCATCATCTTTCTCCAGGACGAGGAGATTAGTGTTCGGTAGCAGTGGCAGTACTTCCAAGCTTGGAATTCGAGCGTACTCTTCACATATCATAGAGATGACAAGGGCAAAAGCCATGAGCTCACGAAAAGAGTTGGACGCTTTGCTGAGTCAACCTGCAACCGAGAAGCTCGATCCAAAGTTGGTGCAACAGATTCTGGCACGACCTCCGTTCGTCCCTATACCCGGCACATTCAATTCTAGGGATATTGGTGCTCCTCTACCATTTGCGCTCGGTGAGATCGAGGATGATAACACCCATAACCCACATCTTCGCGCCAAATATGCGTATCGGACTGGGTCACTCGAGAACCTCTCCTCTGAGGGTAAGGAGACTATTGCTAGCCTTGGCATCAGGAAGATCTTCGACCTGAGGTCGGCAAAAGAACTCGAGCACCACCCTGACCCGGAAATCGCAGATATCGAGGTCATTTGGAAGGACAATCTGGAAGTTAGCTCCTTACGCGCAGATCCAGCTTCACAAGGTGCCGATGCGCAGGCAAGCAACATCGAGGCCAGAGACCAGTCTGGCGACCTCTTGGTCAACATGTATATCGACATGCTAAAAACGCATAAGCCATCGTTCCATTCCGTTTTCAAACACATTCGAGATCATCCAGATCAACCATTCCTATTTCACTGCACGGCTGGGAAGGACCGTACTGGTTTGCTTGCAGCTTTAATCCTCGGTGTAACAACGACGCCAATCGATCACATTAACCAGGAATACGCCTTATCACGGATCGGAATTGAGCTGGCACGACCCATGCTTGTTGAAAAGCTCACTGGCGGAAAGCATTCAGATGTGAGTGCACTCACCGGCAGATACCGAGCATATGCGGAAGTGCCGTAAGTAAAATGTTGTGCACTGCTGCCTTGCTGCCACTGACTTTTATACAGCTTTGGGAATGCGATGACTCCCGTGTTCGACCATATCCAGAAAGTGTATGGAGGCGTTGACGGCTACCTCAGCTCAGCTCTTAGCTTTTCTGTTGACGACATCAACAAAATACGTGTGAATCTTGCTGGTAAACCTGATCCATCCTGAAAGTTCCTGCTTTGTTACTGTGTAGCCCACATTGTGACACTTACTGTGGCTCTTACATGCGATACCTAGCTGTGTGCTCTGAGGGAGTCAGATCCACTATGAATGGAACGACATGTCAACACCACCGGGTATATCTCACTGTTATTCCACATTCTCCATTGAACCATGAATTCAGTGGTTGTTCCTGGAGGCATAATTTTCTAATTCTGGTCGTGGGTCTCGGCGTCGTCAGATGGATTTTACAGGCGACGTTTGCCGAATCCTGCGTTCTGCAATTTACTCATTATGATCTATTTCTCTTTACGTCAGTTCGTTGGCATATGCTCATGTGGTTATCGAAAAGCACACAGTATTCCACATGTCGAACAAATCATGCTTGCCCTGTCTGGTCTGGAGAGTTGCGGCACACGTCATTCTCACTGTAAGTCTGGAACTAGCAAATCCCATTGGCCTCGTGATGCTTGAGCAGTAGATTCAATTCATAACAATCTCCAATTCTGACTATCATCGACTGAGTAGTCTCCAGTCGGAACCAATCATCACATGCACTCGCCACACATATTCTCGGAATCGTGGTGGCTTGAGTGTGGACCACAAACAGAAACTAGCCATTTTTGGCATGACGTAGGGGCTCTGCATGCCACGCGGCGATCGGAGTGACGTCCGCATCCATGGAAGCCCCCTCACTGTTGTTTCATATTCTTCACTTCGAACACTTGCCTGCCTGGGTTGTTTGCTTTTGATGACGTACCGCGGGGTGATATGTCGCGACTGCCTCCGAACAATGACACTCGTGAGATAGTGGGGCAAGTGACTTCTTTCATGTGTAGAGGGCATATAAGAAACGTTTCCTGCTCCCTGATTTAACCATTACCTCTTCTTACTATTCGCAAACACTCAAACTCCTT
>Ga0115848_100907_pt1 | contig 12241 bp, 13 predicted proteins | sample InSIn3gowninarea_FD_83862 | JGI IMG/M metagenome (GOLD analysis project Ga0115848, IMG submission 83862) | reverse complement strand
TGCTATGTTTGTTGAGAGAACAATTTCTTTTCTATTAACTAAAGCAAAAGGAGAAGAACCGATGGAGGCCTTCTGTGTAATTCTGTCTTCCCAAAGAGCAAATGTCAATGATTTTTTCCAATTCCTATGATTTTGGTTAATATTCCTTTTAATGATTCTGATGAGGTTTTTGTTTGTCAATTATTCTAATTTGTTACCTTGTGTTTAATAGTTGGCTGAATACTTTAATTTAAAACCTCACTTCAAAGAAAATTCCACCATTGTATTTCCACCGAAATAAGATGCATTGCGAAACATTAAAGTTGTAGGTAAGCCAAACCTAGTAATTATGCATTGATCAATGAAGTCTGTGACACTTTCTGTATTAGCTATCTTTAGTGGGATAACTTCTACCCATTTTGTAAAATAATTAGTAGATGTAGGGATGTATTTGTGTTGCTTGGAAGAGTTAGGAACAATCTCACCAATTATATTTAATCCCCATTGTTCGAATGGTTGTTGGATGTTCACTGATTGTAAAGGGAATGTTGGCTTATTTTCTCTTCCCGCTGCAGTTTGACAAGTTTTACATTTTCTTGCATATTCATGTGCATCCTTGAATAGTGTTGGCCAATAATAACCTGCATGGAGGATTTCGTGAGCTGTGGTGTTTCCTGCAAAATGTCTTCCAACTGGTCCATCATGTAATTCCTGCATAACCTTAGTTTTTCTGGGCATCTTAACAATACCAAATCATAATTTTTCCTAAACAATACATAATTGATTGGTTCATATTGATTTGATTTCAACCTTAAAGCACGCTTTGTTTTATAATTGAGATGCATAGAAGCATATCCATTCTTCAAATAGAAATTCAAATCAACATATTGTGATTATGCATCATCGAGGCTTATCTCTGATATTTTCACTTCATTACCTTGGTCTTCTTCTGCTGATAACTGGAAAGCTCTAGTTAACATCCCGAAAAAACCTTGGCCCCTAACAATTTTAGCTGGCTGGATTTCTACATCGTACTCTTGAAGCGCAGTGACCCAATTGGCTCTTTTCTTCCCTACTTCTCTTTGAATCAATAATTGCCTTACTGCAGGGTAAGGTACTAGTATCTTTGTATGGGTTTTAAGAAGAAAAGTTCCGGAATGTTTCAAGGTTTTAAAAATAGCAAAAGCTTGTTTATCAACAACTGAATAATTTAATTTGACACGTTTTAAGTCAGATCTGAAAAAAGAAATGGGTTCCTCAATATTTTGATCATTCAGCTGTGTTAAAACTGCTACATATGATGTATCAGATGAAAAAGTGTATAACGCAAAAGGTTTGAGAAAGTCAGGAGTTGTTAAAGAAGAAGAATTGATAATGGATTTTTTAATAAACTCAAATGACTCTCTTTCATCTTTACCCCACTTGAAGATTTTGTTTTTTCTTATCATTTCTTGAAGAGGTAGGACAATCTGTGAAAAATCTCGAACAAATCTTTTTACAAAATTAATTTGGCCTAGGAATGATTGCATGGTATTTTTGTTATGTGGGAGAGGAATTTTTTCAATCTCTTGGACTCTATCAGGATTGACGTAAATCCGTTTCTTGGACACTATAAATCCAAGGAGTTTTCCTTCTAGTAAAGAAAAATAAGATTTTTTGGGATTTAAAGAAATGCCATATTTCTTGCGTATTTCAAAAATGTGCTTTAGGCCATTTAAATGATTGTTTCTATCCTTAGAATAGATTGTGATGTCATCTAGGTAAATAACAATTAATTTATTAATCAGAACTTTGAAAGCAATATCCATAGCACGTTGAAATGTAGCACCTACATTTATGAGTTCGAAAGGCATCTTATGATAAGAGTATGTCCCCACTTGGTCCTGAATGTTGTCTTCAATTTGTCATCTAGATGTAAAATACTTTGATTGTATCCTGAAAATCTATCTCAAAAAGATATTAATTTAGAACCTGCAAATGATTGCAATATTTGCTCCATAGTAGGCAGAGGAAAGTTATGCTTTTGACAAGCTATATTCAGGTTTCTAAAATCAATAGAAATCATAATATCACCATTATTTTTCATCAAAAGGACCATATTTTGTATCCACTATGAGTGTCTAACAAGAAAGATTATTTTTTCTTTGAGAAGCTTGTTCAATTCATATTTGATTTGAATTTCAAGGTTTGGGTGAATTTTCCTAAGCTTTTGTTGTACTGGTTTTCATTCGAAGTCATTAGTATGGTATGTTGAATTACAGAGGTATCACAGGTCTTGAGATCTACATAATCCCAGACAAAGACACTTCTATTTGTTTTTAAGAACTTAATGAATGATATCCTTTCTTTAGATGATAAACCAAGACCTAGGTTGAAATTTTGAGGTTTTCAGTCGAACCTAGGTTTACTAAAATCTCAGAGCTAGGTTTACTACTTCAAATCTCAGAGTGGAACTCTGAGTTTGGAGTTGGTAGTCTTCTTGAATCTATCCTTTAAATAATAGAGATCTTCCATCTTAACTATAGACTTTAGAATTGGGTTTTGATGTTGTTTATGTTTGATTTGCAAACCATGCTCATGTTCATCTATGACCTGTTCCTCATAAGACCCTTCTGAAGTAAGGAAATTGATTATATCAGCATCATTATTAAACACTCTCCAATTTGTCACATTATCGGGAATGGAAAAAATCATTGACATTTGCTCTTTGGGAAGACAGAATTACACAGAAGGCCTCCATCGGTTCTTCTCCTTTTGCTTTAGTTAATAGAAAAGAAATTGTTCTCTCAACAAACATAGCAATTCCATCTCTTTCCCTAGTGCAATTCATTAATGAAAACCCTTCCTCTTCTCTGCAAGCAAGACAATTTCAGATTCTTAAACTCGAAGAAGAACGAGAAAAGGCTAAAGAAACCCACTTCCATCATCAGAAATTAGTCAAAGAATATTTTGATACAACCTTTTCCAGTCATAAAACTTTTGAAGTAGGTGATCTAGTTTTAAAATGGGACAAATCACATGAGGAAAAAGGTAAACATACCAAATTCCAAAGACTATGGCTTGGCCATTTCCAAACCATTGAGAAAATTGGTCAATCAACATTTCCTTTACAAGACTTATCAGGGAGGACAAATTCCTTGCTCATTAATGGCCAAATTCTCAAGAAATACTTTTCCTATAAGATAACCTCTTCTAATTTTCTACCAAATCCCCTTTAAAATTATTAGGAAAATAAAGGTTATATAGTATTTACTTTTTTTCAAAATAAAATCTTTCATAATATTTTTTATTTTTCGCTTCTATATGTAGGGAAAGTTAAAGAAATAATTAGGACATTTGAGTATCAAAGTAAACATGGTTTCTTTGGACAAACTTGATCTTGTGGAAGAATTTATTTTATGAACAAAGTCTTACCATTATAAAGTATGGATGTTTTGTTATCAATCAAGAAAATAATCTTTAACCTAGTAAGGACTTTCTGTAGATAAGTATCCAAAACTCTTAAATGAGCCAATGATTCACCCCATCTGATAAAATTTTCTTTTTTCAGAGTGTAATTCTAAAATATAAAATACTTAGAAGATAATAAATCTCATTACGAGATCATTTACCATGATCATAAGGAAATAATTAAACTCATATTACCAAAATTGTATACCAAAATAGGGTAATAGCCAATGATCTAATCAATCAAAGGAAAAGGGGTCTCATCAAGAGCCATCTTGTTTAGTTTAATTATAACTAGCGAATATCATTGTCATTATTACGTTATCAAGCCTAGACAGTGTCTTTTAATAAACTTCAAAGGAAAGATTATATAAAAAAGAAAAAGGACAAGATCCAAATGAAATTGAAAGTAAGTGAATATCATTTTGAATTTTCAAGATCGCTTCAAATGGGACAATGAATCATTATTGATTAAAAGATAACACTGTCAAGACTTTGAACACCTGCTGGAAGCAAAGGCTCTATCTGTGATAAATGAGTAAACACCAAAAAACTAATATGTAAAAGGCACTTGCTATATCTCTTTAAATCTTAATATTAGATGGTGAAGGAATTTGTATTTTTATCACTACAAAGAATAAAGTAGTTGAATAAATAGATTGAGTAAGTGATTATGATTCTAGAGAAATGTTGTTTACTTTATAACTCATGTAATTATTATTTCTATGACTCTTCTTACTTTGAAAGTTCTAGAAATTTCAAAAAATCAATCAGAGATCACTAGTTCTCCCAAGTGAATCGTCAATTGTTGTACTATGAAACAACCCCCACATTTATATATAGTAATAGGTAATATTAGACATATAAATAGCGACCCTTTTTAAATTTTTAGTCTTTAAAAAATAATCCTAACTCTAATAAATTTCCTTAAAAACTCTTAGAACAACCAAAGTTTAGGATCCTTGTCAAAAATCGCAAATCGCATTTTTCCCATGTGGTGATCATAAACACCTTAAACAAATTGTGATATGTGATCAAACCTCCCACTACGACATACCGATCAAAACGCCTTAAGAATTCACAATCTCATTTCGTAGGAGTCACAAGTAAATAAGATGTGCCACTATGTCATCTGCTAACAAATTATGAAATGTGATATTGCGATATTTGCAATCGAATTTCACATTATAAGTGGGAAATGCTATATAAAATCATTTTAAAAACTATGATGCATAAATAAAGTAGCTAGCGTGGGAAGTAAAATTATTTTAATATAATAATGAACAGTTTGACAAGGTAATCAATGTTTAGCGGCTCGAGGAGAGGTAATGATTTTCCAAGTTATGGCTAGTTAACGGTGAGTATCTCATTTGAAATCCTCCCGCAATTGAAATTCATTTCACAAAGATTTCAGTCTAATTTCCCAATATTTTCTGTGTTGATATATCTCATCCATTTCAAGAAAGCTACAAAAGACATGTCATTGTGGAAGGTGATGCAGAAACAAAAAAAGTAGAGCATTATAGAGTCCGAGCCATCATAAATGTCTCCTATATTCTCTAATATGGTCTACGGCACGAATGGGGGAGCAACATCTTAGGAATTCATATACAATAGGCTTGAGGATGAGCGTCCCAATACTATTGCATAAAAGCGATGGTTGACTCAATAAAACCTTTGGAACTCCAATTCAAGGATCTTGCCTATTCTTTCCTTCATAGAATAGGAGCGATAGAAAAAATCCTCCCATACACTGATATGATTAGGTGGGTGGTGGAAAACCTCACCATTGAAGATAAGCAATTCAGGAACTTGAGAATGGAAATCATGGGATCATTCAAAGCAGAATACCTGAAGCAAATGTACCATATACTTGACCCTTAGGATATATATGATAAAACATACGTGGCCAACTTTGCAAAGAAGAAGGAAGAACCTTTCAAGATGATCCAAGGTTGGAGGGTACTAGAGAACAAGTTCAAATTTGATAAAATAGGTATGTATCCTATAGCCTCTTTGGAAAACCCCTACAACTATGCAACTGCTATGTTATGTAGACTATACGGGTTACCTAATAATGCTAAGTTTTTCATAGAATGGATTCCTTTGATTGATGCATATGTAAATTCCCATATTATGAATTGGGTCACCATCCTATCTGATAACCTAGCCACTGTCATTACCGAATATCGACAGAAGAAATCCTCCTCTCCATAGAACCTTCCTCCATTCTATTTTAGTGCCTACATTATGGATGCCATGTGTTTTTGCACTAAATTTCCAATCATGGATTAGAAATGGACCTTGCAGGACCCCTACCCTATCCATCTTAGCCATAAACAAATTTGGGAATCTCATTATATACCCCATTTATATAAAATATACCATGTTGTTATTTTCCATTGCATCAGTTAATTTTCAATAAGAAAGCCCCCAGGTTTTCCAAATAAGCCGCTACATACCTTCTCACTGTCGGCAAATATGTTGTTGAAGAATGGTTCAAATACATCAAGGTTTTTGGTATTACAACAAATCCACATGTCCTGCCTTTGTATGTCTTTGATAAATTTTTAGCAAAAGATATAGCCCACCAAATCATGGGAAAAGGTTTGACCAAAGTCCTGAAAGAAAACAAGAAGTTATTATGGCCATATTTTCCTATTAGGTGTGGTTCCTTTTCATTAGAAAATTTTAAACATGCAATAAAGGAGTCAGTAAACCCCGCAAGCCTCAGGATCCATACTTTTCCCAAAAGGAAATTTGATCAGGACAAGATAGTATATAACATCACTACTGCAGTAAAGATCAAACCTTATAAGCATGAGGTTAATTATTTTGAAGACCTTTTACAGTCAGCTCAATCCTTCGAACAATCCTTTGAATGGGCAAGGACAAATCTGAGTCCTGAAGATTTTGAAAGCTTTTAGGAGTTCAGAAACAAAAGGCTCGAGGTAATCCCACAACATTTGTTAAAAATCGAGGACAAGCCTACACCCAGTGTGAATGTCAATAGCAAGGGACCAGACTCTCGCATGGAGTCTCAACTGGATACATGGAAAGCACTAGATACAGGGAAGGCCCAAGACATCATTAATATAACATAATCCAACAAGAAGTTAGCTGAGAAGTAGGGTATGAGCATCCCACCTAAAGATATTGGTTTAGAGATCAAAAGTAGTAGTTTGGAGTAGGAGTGGGATCAATTCAATAAGAAATTGCAAGACACTCCCAAGACAACAGATGCCCAGGAAGCTATAAAGCATCAAACTCCTCTACATGTTTAGAAAAACACAGTCTAAATCGATCGATGAGCAAGTGATGGCGTCTCAGTAGACTGAAATCATTCCTAATTTGCCCACATTAGAAATTGTCTTAAAGGTGATTGAAATCCCTCCTCTTGATGTGTTCTATAGCCCACTGCACAAGGATGTAGTAAGGAGACAGAGGAAAAGGAGAAGGATAGAAACAATTGCATTCTCACCTAGGAATGATTCGATGGATATAGTTTGGAAGGACATGCCTTCCAATGCAGCTGAAAACTTGACTAGATTTTCATAGTTTACAAGAGCATATGAAACTGCCGCCATGGGAAAAGCTACCAAGATATATGTTTTATTGAAGGAAAAGGAAGAGAAGATTTCACAGCTCGAGCAATAGCTTGAAATAGAGAAGGCAAGTGTGAACAAGCAGGCTGCTAAGCAGCTGGCCCAATTGCAACAGAGAATGGAGTTGTTGAATATAAGCCATGAAGCAGACATAGCAGCCAAAAACATGCAACTCCAAGACTTGCAGAAAGACATGGAAAGATATAAGGATGTTCCTACTATCAAGTAATTCATCAAACATGTGCTAGAACTAAATTCTCTCTTATTAAAACAACAAGAACAATTTTTCCAAAAGATGTCACATATCGCTCCTTATCTAATCACTAGTGACCAGCTAACAGATAAAGCGATTGACTAGAGAAGTGAGTTTACTGATCTAAACACAATAATCTCAGAGTTCATCGAATGGAAAGAAACAGAAGAGGGGAGCAAAGCTAATTTGCCTGAGCTCGAGGAGACACACAAGGACATTCTTTTCACGGATATGGATGCAAGGATCAAACAAGCTGAACTAGCAGTGGCAAGAGAAGTCGGGGGGTGTCAAGGAACATAGTAAAGGTGTAAACCACACTTTTTTTTCCACCAACCTGGTGAAAGAAGCCAACTCGAAAGAACTACCTGATCTAAATGACTTACATAACAAATGGAAGGAAAGAGTCGAAACTCAAAGGGAAGCAATTGCAAAATTAGGAAATACTAATTGGGAGTCGTATTAGCAATACCTCATCAAGCCACACAATCAAATCATGACCCTTAACTACTCACTCCATTGAACTCAATGGATGCTACCACCTCTCACAGATGCAATTTTCATAGGATAGGTCAAAACACAGTTTGGGGCACCTCCTCAAGTCAAACCAATGGCTGATATATGCAATTTGAAAGACAAGTTGGCAGATGACAAATCATCATCATATCCTTTTCTCATCATGTCACTTTTTATTTTTAGATTTAATTAACTAGCTAGGAGGAAGGTTGTTTGAAACCTCCTAAATTTTTTGTATAATCTATTTTTGAACACTAGTTAGAATAGTATTTATACCCTTCTCATGCATTTAGAGAAGGGTCCAGAATTTTATCAAAAACATTTGCAAAGAATGCACTATTGTAAATTTGTGAATGCTTTGGTGAAATTATGGAACGTGATAATTTCTTTTAAATATTAGACTACTATCCTTTCTTGACGCACTTTTGTATACTTGGAAGATAATTTGATCTAAAGAAAGGAGTTGATTTGCCATTAGTCAAATGAGCAAAACTTCACATATATGGTACTTCTATCTTGTATGATTGTTCATGTTCCTGTTTAATTAGTGACAACACTTTATCTTCATGAATTGTATATGAGATATGTTTTTATGTTAAGCATTAATTGCACCATTGTATGATGTGTAGATGAGATTGTTTCTTTTCAGATATATATATATATATATGTGTGTGTGTGTGTGTGTGTGTGTGATGTAGTTTATACATTTATTTGACTATCTATTTAGTCAAAGAAATTATCTTTACACGTTATCATCTCTATTTTATGTGTGATTGATCTTTGTTATCACATGTCAATTAGATATCTTTGTAGATCGCATATTATATAGAAATACCTAGCTTTATATTAGATTAAGTTATCTAGAGATTTACATGATAGAATAGGTCATTTAATTTATCATTATTCTATTGTAATCACTCATAAACCACCCACTCTCATTTTAAAACCCATACTGGGAAACTAGTCCCATCATCCCCAATTGGAGCCACCACTTTATACAGAAAAGAAGTTGTGTTAAGGCCTGGACTAGGTGGTTATCCCCCATGTTGGAGTAGCAGAAATCTGAAGCTTCAACAAGGCCTCTCTCAAAGTTGAAAGAAATCCATCCCTGATATTCCTGTGCACAAATTATAGAAATAAATGAAGAAAAGAGAAGCCATGTTGAAGCATAGTCAAGATCTGTGAGCCATAAAGAAGCATGGGAAGTATCATTGGAGTATGCAGGTGGGATGAGATTAAATTCTCTACATGGATAATCACATAGGGAAATGGTGAAGTGAACAAATCCCATTCTCATCTTTTAATGAATTGGAAAAATTCATAAGAAGATATGCAACAGAAGAATGGAGTGTTATGCCAGGAGTACACCCCTTGGGAAATGTGGATGTTGACAAAGACAACAACGAGCCTAGTGCAGCAGAGGAACAAAATTAAATATTTCCATTGAGCAAGTGGGAGAATACAGATTGTTGTGTACATGTTGAAGAGAATGGAGCATAGAATGTGAAAATAGATCAACTGGACCAGGTGTTGAACTGAAACAAAGTGTTGCAAAGAGATTGTGCTATAGAAGGCTAAGAGAAGAATATATGTTGTTGAGAGAATAAGAATGAGTACAGTGTGCTACTACAGAGTGAGCAGAGGATAGGATGTTGGTGTGTGAGGTTGAGAGAGATTATGGAATAGCAGAAGACTAAGAGTAGTAGTATGATACTACAGTAAACTAGATTGGTATATTTAAGTATATGTGATTGCCTCCATTTTTAGTTTGAAAATTGTATGAAAGGTAGAGAAATGGCTAGAGAAGGTGGTGGAATCAATTCATAAGAGGTTGATGCCTCTTGGAAAGTAGGTGCTTGCTATCATAAGGGGGTTGGTACCTCCTATGAGTGGGTGCTCACAAATAAATTTATGTAACTAAGTAGGTGCTTAATTTACATCATAACAATAAACAAATTGGTGGTTTTTTCCCTTTGGGTTTCCACGTAAAAATACCTATGGAAATATGTGTATGTTGCTCATGTGATGGATTTTATGTACATGTGAGTATTTTATCTTGTTGATTATCTAAATTGTGTATGAAATCTCTCACAAGTAACTGACCATAGTGAAAAGAGTTAAAGACTTAGAATTGAAACAACTTCACTATTACTGATTCACCACCCCTCTCAGTAATTTCTTATTCCAACATTATCAATGTACGATAGACTTCCTTTTTTTTGAGGATATAGTGCAAGTCCACAGTCTTCATTCTCTTGTTTTTCTTGCTCCCTTTTCCACACCTTTGTGTATTCTTTTGTATGCCGCATAAGAACATCTTCTTACTTGTTTGTTTAGGAGACTTTATTATACTACTTCTAGATTCATGTGTTATGTGTTGATAGTTATTACACTTATAACATTCAATATTGTAATCAAGTAGAGTAGCAAATCAATTGTAGTTTCTATCAAAAAATGCATGACAACTTCTAGTTTTATTGCTCACATAATCGTTATTTGAGGTCATATAAGATCATATATTTCTATCTCTCACATGATCACTTCTTGCATAATCTATATAACCTATTGTTTTGTGACCAAAATTATTTGAAGGAAACAATAGCCAAGGAAGAGATTTTGGCACTAGGTTATAAAAGGCCTTCTTGATGGAACAATTCTTAGGAACTCACTCTTGTCATTCTTGTGAAAATCATCAGGTTTTTGTTGGTCCTCATGTCCTTTCATAGTGATTTTTTCATAGATGATGGAACCCTTGAGAATATTAGTATAGATTTTATGATTTTCTTCATTTTCTTTTTATGATGTCTTTGTGATTTTAGTGTTTACATCTCCCTCAAGGGTATTTTTAGCTAAGATGTATCATGATCAGTGATGACCTTTAGAAATAGAGAATATTATCTAACATTTCAACACTCTTTCCTAACTTCAAAATTCTATTCAACTAATTAGTTGTTTTCTCTAGTTCCTTTCTTAAGGAAATGATTTTAGCTTCTAGCTTCTTGTAATTTTCTTCCTCTTCTTTCACTTGGATTGTCACCACTTATTTTATCATTTTTTCCTCTTCTAGTTGATTCTTTGGTATGATAAACATTTTTCATAATTCATCAAGATCATGATCATTGTTTTCATATTTCTATAATTTCCCTTTCTTTTTATTTTTCCCATAAGCCTATCTATTTATTTAAGGCAATAATGAGTTCTACTTCAATATTAACTTCCCCATCAATGTCTTCTTCTTCCTAATCTAATATTTGTTTCTAATTGTCTTCAATTTATTTATCAGTTTACTTTTTATTTGTGTCTATGAAGAGGAATTCTTCATAGTCAATAAGAAAAATATATCCATCACTTTCTTCATACAAGATTTTGTCATCTCTAGAGAAAAACTATTCTTCTTAGTATATTTTCATTTTTTTTGCAATAAGGTTTTCTTTATCTGTTATGTTCTTCTTCATCATAGTTGTATTACCTTTTTTATTGATGTTTAGAAGAAAAATGTCCTACTCTAATACAATTAAAACTTTTGAAGGGTAGCTTAATTTTTTATTTGTTGGACCCTCGTGTTAGCTTTCTCACAAATTTTTATTCTATATCAAATTCATGCCTGGAAAAATCATAAGGTTTGTGTCCTTTTATCCTCCTTAATTCTTTGAAATTTGCTTCCTTGTTTGTTGGCTTTTCTTTTTTTATCCCCATTTCATATGCAATGAGAATGTCATGCAACTCATCCATCATCAATTTATCCAAATCCTTTATTTCTTCAATGGTAGAGACATTGGCATTAAATATTAAATGGAGTGACCTTAATTCCATTTGCACAATAATTGGTTCTTCAACCTTCTCTCTAAGTCTCCTAATGGTGTCAACAATTTAATCCATATGGAAGAAATAGGCTGCAACATTTTCGTCATCCTTCATTTTCAAGTTCTCGGATTACCTTCTATGGTTTTGGAGCTTTTCATTTTTCAACTTTTCATTGCCTTCATATATTTATTGAATTTTCGCCCAAATTTATTTAGTTTATTCACAATGCACCACCTTGACCAATTTCAATGCTAATAGACCACATAATATAACATTCATGGCTTTTGCATTATTTTCACTAACCTTGTTCTCATTCATATTTGTTGGAGGAGTTTTTGGGGTTGTATAACTAGTCATGATTGATTGCCAAATATCAAACCCAACAACCATTAGACAACTACACATCCTTATACTCCACAATGCATATTTTGTTCAGTCAAATAATGGTGATATGTTTGTGGAGAAACCTTCTTGACTAGCCATGTGTGCCCCCCTAAATATACCTTCTAGTCATTAGATTGTTTTTGAAGGAACTCACTTGAATTTTAATTGTTGAAAGTATGTTTATACTAAGAGGGAGGTGAATAAGTATACGATTATTGTGCAAATGGAATTAAGGTCACTCCATTTAATATTTAAT
>Ga0115848_100903_pt1 | contig 12271 bp, 6 predicted proteins | sample InSIn3gowninarea_FD_83862 | JGI IMG/M metagenome (GOLD analysis project Ga0115848, IMG submission 83862) | reverse complement strand
CCCTCTTCCCATAGATTGATTGAAATTCCACTTTCACTCTCCTTCATTTGAATTCATCCTTCTACCTCTCTTATGGCCTTTGCCACGTCTTCCTCAAATAGTTTGTTCCCTTCCTCCTTGAGAACTAGAGACATGTAGGTGGGTGTTCTAAATTTTGTTAACATACATTTAGGATTTAAATGCATGCTCGAATGAGGATTGAGATGAGAAACTCATCCTCTATTCATGTGTCTACAATGAAGCAATGAGCTCATCCATTAAGAGGATTGATAAGTCTCATGATTCTTCGATTGTGACCACTACTATGTCCAACTTAGATGGTAATCTTCTTAACATTTTCTCCATAATGTTTTTGATTCTCCAGATTCTCACCATTGATCTTCATATAGTTGACACTTTTCATGCTGTGAGTGAGAAAATCATTGAGTGACTTCGATTCACTCATTTGTAGATTCTTCAATTCTCTCCTCAACATTTGTAGTTGCATTAGTTTTACTCCATTAATCCCTTGGAAGGAGCTGAATAAAATATCCCAAGTCTCCTTTAACTTAGTTACTGCATCAATTCGAGGAAATGTTATCTCATCCATTCCTTCCATGAGATAAAAAATGCATTCTTATCTTTCTTTTGATTTTCCCTTAATCTGTGAAGCTTTTCCAGAGAAAGTATGCCTACTGCTACTGCACCAATAGGTTTTGGGTAAACTGATTCCATAAAGTCCCAAATCTATTAGGACTAGAATAGAATCTTTATTTGAATACTTTAGTAATCCTAGTTATTTTCATGGAAATATTGAATCTAAAATTATAATGAATTAGTTTTGGAAGTCATTGCTTCTCAATTGATCTGATTTGAAAATATGATCTCAACACTTCTCGCAGATTCAAAATCTAATTACAAATAAGTAAAATGTGCAATTAGAGACGAGACCCTTCAATAATTAATGTTTAATCCACCAATAATATTTTGATAAAATAATTAAAATATTTAATCAAAATAAAAAAAAATTATGGAGCATCTATTGTAAGATCTAGAAGCCTATAAATAGAGGTGGAGGCCACACATGTCTAGCTGTAGATTTTCTCCATGAAGATGTGAGGGAGGTGCCTCATTCTAGAAGAGAACACCACAATTAAGGGTGCAATGTGTAGTACAAAAACACTTATGAGACGCAAGAGGGTACATAGGAAGAACATGCACACAGAGTAGAAGAGTGCACCGATTGCAAAGAATACATAAGCAATCATGCACGTTCCTAACACTTTTTAGTGGGCACCAAACTGGCAATAATGGAGGAGGGCATCATGCCATCATCATTGAGCACGATGGAGGATGCTCAGTTGTCAGCAAGAGGGATGAGGAGGAAATATCCTAAATTGTATGGGTTAAAAAAAAGACCCAAATCATGGTGCAACTAATTACATATTTAGTTTAAATAATAAACATTTAAATATCTATTGGGGAATTTAATAATTACATCACCAATTTAAGATTAACGTATCAAAGTTTGAGATATATACGCAATCCTCCAAAGATATGGGTAGTAAAGTCTCACCCATAGTGTTATTGAATACCATGTGCTCCAATAATGGTTTTATCTTCATTATACACCTTTTTATAATAGGCTCTCTATAGTAAATAATTAATCAGTTTCTCTATTATTTTGAGCTTCTTATCTAAGTGTTTGTGGTGCTTTACAAGTATTTTGTTTCATGCCATCTTCATGGTATCATAGCCTCTTTCAACTCTATTACCTATGCTCTCGAATTTGAAAAGCAAATATGAGAGGGGATATAATCCACATCAATCTTCCACTACCATCTATTGATTTTACTTTTGCTTCATTTTTATTGAAATGTATTTCTCACTCTTTATCTTGTTGAGCATCTAAGTGTTTATTATCATCATTATGCTTGTTGGTGGATCAATTAATGGATCTCATACCTACAATACTATGTATCAGCATTACATTGCTTGTTGACTTTTGTTGTTGTTGTGCATTATCATTCATGTATCAATTGAATCTTTTTAGGGAATATGATTTTGATTTTGCATCCTTAAATGATATTTCTTTTGATCTCTTCCTGGATCTATTGAGTAGGTTTCTTCAAGGGACATATCATAGAGTATATCCAATATAGCTTCATTGACCAAGATTGCATGACTCATGTTGACTCATAGAATCTTTAGAGTTTTATGCTTATTCTCCCTTTCATAGTCCATTCCTTTTGCTACAACAAATTTGGAGCGACATTCTCCATATTCTTAAGCAAATAAATCCATCAGTTGCTTAAAGTTTTGGATGATTCAAATTTGCGTAGATTTGACATGCTTCTCATAATAGTTGGTTTTATTTCCAACCATGTATTATGGATTCCCCCAACCTATTTCTTTATCCTATGCATCCCATGTTTCGACATCATGCATCCTACCAAATAATTATAATACCTTTTGTAGCTCAATTGTTTAGCTTGATGGTTCCCCTTTTCAGCTCATGACCTCTTTACGATCCATTTGCTTTCATCTCTCTTCACAAGGATGTTCTATTTTTTAAATGTATGTGAAGAATTCCTTCTTGCATGGAGATTTGTAGGAAGAAATCTACATGGAGCAACCTATTAATTTTGTTAAAGATTCTTCCCTTATTTATAGACAATAGAGGTCACTCTATGGTCTTAAATAAGCTCATCGGGCTTGGTATGAGAATATGGATTTCTTACTTCTCTCGATTGAATTTATTCATTGTGCTTTTGACACTATAGTCTATATTTGATGAGATGGAGAGGATATCACTATTTTCATTCTTTATCTTGATAATTTTTTCATCAGTGGCATCTCTTCTTCCCACATTCAAAATATTCAATGCTCTCTTTCTAAGAGATTTTAGATTATAGAATTGGGGTTGGTACACTACTTTATTGGCTTTTAGATCACTTAGACCAACTCAAGGATTTTATTATGTCAATATAAGTATACATTGGATCTTCTTTAATAGTTCAATATGGTTGATTATACGATATCTCCTCCACCATTCTAGTGTGGGGTTACTTTGACTTCTACTTGTACTTCACCTCTTTGTGATGCTACTCTTTATATAAAATAAGTGGAACACTATTAAAAAAAAAAAGAATAGAAGATTGCAATATTTTTTCGATTACAAATCCTATTTTTAGTACTTTTACATTATTGCTTCAGATCACTAAGAGGTACATGTAATTAATATATTTTCCCTTTGAAGTTATGAAAGATCATCCTTGTTTGATTTGAAGAGGTGCTTGTCAATAAATATTTTTCACTTTTAGGTTGTGGAAGGTTAGGTGGAACATATTTAACTATCTTCAAAATGCCAACATATCTATGATGGGTCAATTCTACATGGATTATAGGTCATCTTCATAGTTTCTAATATTTTATTTACAATATCTAATGCTAGTTACATTCTTTCTAAATTCTTTTGTAAACTATACCATAATCATTAAATTCCCTAATTATAATATTTAAAATTATCTCCTATGGACCATATCCATGTTTCTACAATCAAGTTATTTCCAAAAACTTGCATGAAATTTGCATGTATCCACTCAGATGATCAATAAATTATGGAAAGCTAAGACTCCACCCATAAAATCAATCTCATCTTCCAAAGAATTATATTCGTTCCTTTCAATAGTCAATGGTCTTATTCATAGGTGCAAATAACTATATACATATGAGGTGACAAACAATACACTTAAGGTTGGTTTTGATTAAATTATTTCTAAACTGTGAAAAATCTATCTTAGAGTTAAAATTTCTTTGGCTAGAAAACATATCCATCGACTTGAGCATAGTGTCGATCTTATTCACAAATGCACAATCCCTCCAATACACAACAATCTAATTTACTTTCGTTCATTTTCTTGTATAGAACTTAGTTGGACCACTCATTAGAAAATAATCCTTGCAAATCATATTTCTTCATAACTTGTAAAAACTTGCCCATGTGGGGATATATATTTTATGTTAGCCCCCAAAAAGGCTAGATTCTTATTCTTGTCCCATTGGGATCGAGCCCCACACTTAAAAAATACCATCTCCTCAATCTCCTCCCATACATCTTCATCCACTCAAGGATTCAATGCCTCATCAACTTGAAAGTAATTTGATTCTATCACTACAAAATCCTCAAGCTACCCCAAATAATCCCCTGATGCATTTACAAAATACATCGAAAATCTGTTGTATAGCTCTACACCATACAACATTTGGAGATCCATATCTCATAAAATTTTCTCATCTAAAATGAAGGCCTTGATTGTGAATATACTAAACATATCTTATAATCATTAAATTTCATGAGTTGGTATCTCTTTGTTTCATTTTGTTAAATAATATTCTATCCTTTTGTATGTTCCCGAACTTAGCATACATGTATATCAAAGATTTCATCATAATAACACTTGAGGGAAAATCACTTCTTATTATTATTTGATAGATATCAATATGCTCTTTAATAATGCATCTTGTCAAAAGATAATTACCTTTTTAATAGTCTATAATTTGTGTAGATGTTTATCAATATTGTTATCATAATTTCATGCAAAAGAAACCCACACCTAATTACTTATCCATGAGTATCCATGATTACCCTATTTTAAAGATGAAACTATTACACATACAAAAAGAATACTTGCAAAGGGTATTAAATATGGTCTAAAACCAATCAATTATATTTTCTAAAACTAATTGATGGCATCCAAATCATATCCATTATGTGCATATCATGTGATCATTGCATTCCATGATATTACATTTATTTTAGTTATATCCTTAAAAGTTTTAGTATCGCATCAATAATCTTGTTGACATATGCATATCATGTGATCATTGCATTCCATGATATTACATTTATTTTTTTTTATATCCTTAAAAGTTTTGGTATCTCATCAAGAATCTTGTTGATATTTAATTTTTATCCCACTAAGGTGGCCTCGCCTAGGTGTTATACTAAATTAATGTTATATCATACTATGTGTATTATTATCAATCATATCCCATATGGTCTTCTTGTTTCTATGATAGGTATCCCAACATCGATGCTAACCTTCCTAAAGGAGCATTGTTGGATATATTGCATATGTATAGAGGTAGGTATGATCATATAGAAAAGCAATCAATTTATTTCATCTTGATATATGATACCTACTTTTAGGTATTTCTAAATGTTACCTATTTAGATTGGGATCTTGTTATCACAAGAGCGTATTATTCACTCCATATTTTGTAATTATATATTTAGATTGACTTATCAACATAATGTTTAGTGGTGAACTGCACTTGTTTAAAACACTAATATTTGCACTATTATGTATACTTGTACTAATATTTTGGACCTAGCATCCACATTTTTCATTTGCATCTATGTTATCCTTCTTATTTCTATGGTCCTTAGGGTTTTCACATCAAGGTCACATATCTTTGACAAGTTATTATTTGCATATAACTAGCTTCTTTCAAGTAAGGAATTATAGGTATTTATCTTTCGCTTTATCTTATCTCTTTAGTGCATGCTTTCATTTTGTTATCTTGATTCAAATAAAATTCTAAATTTGTTATTTCATTGCTATATTCATTTAGGTTTTTCCTATTATTTTGTATTATCTTATATGTTTATTTGAGTTAAATAATTGGGATAACATATTACTACCTGTTAGATGTTTTATTAGTTTCTACTTAGATTTAATCCTAGGGGTAGATAAAAATATAACATATTGATACACACCTTTTTTTATAACATATCCTTCTCTTAGTTAGGGTTATATATAAATTATTTCGAACAAACATTAAAATTTGATACAACGTTAAACCTATTAAAGGCCTTATTTACATAATATATTCTAAAATAATTTTATGTTACTAGTGATGAAAATACAAATATTTATTTTAATCTACTAACTTTGCAGTTAAGAAAGCTCCTAAATGAAGGAAAGTTGCTAGAACACATTTTGATTTCCAAGATCAAAGGTGGACTGAGAGAATCTGTAATAACATTAACCTATTGAATCAAAAGGATAACTAATAAAGGAATGCATTGATGAGAGTTCTTTAGATAAGGAAAGTTCTACATAAAATTTAAATAGTTCAACAAAGATAATAAACTAGAGGAATGAATCCAACGACAAAGATCTAAAAATCCCAACAAATCATAATATATCTCGTATTTTAGTTGAAGAAGATATCATTGCACGATGAGTGGTGTAGAAACTTTTAGAAATGGCATGAGTTTTAAGGAGAAAAAATATAAGTTTATTAAATTACTCAATGAATTACTAATTGAAGATAAATATTTTGTAGTTGATGTCATTAAGGAAGATGTTGATGTTATAGGAAAATTAATGTTATGGTATACTAATAAAATTCAGGGGCATAAGCCCCTTAATAACTTGACTTACACCAATTGAGCCATATCTAGGATTCTTTGTGAATAGATTTGAGGTTGTACAAACTATTATACCCTTTAGCATAACAAATCCTATCATGAAGGCCCATATAAGTGAAAATACTCTTTCTAGGATAAATAATGAGATTCAGATAGCCAATAATTTAGGGATACTCTCAACCATTCTTGAATCAAGTATAGAAGCTAAAACTCTTAAAGAAAATATAGCAATAGATATTAATGCTAGTGCAGATGCTATTTTTGCTACAACATTACAAGACTTGCTTCATCAGGAAGCCTAGATAGGTATCAATAATATTAACAATAATACATAAGATCCACCTACGTGGATATAATTACCATTAGTAACTTATATTAGTATCATTGAAGAATATGACAAAGATGATGATAACCTTATTGAAGAGGAGGGTGATATGGAAGATCCTAAAAAATATGTAGAAACTAATAAGGTATTAGAAGAAGTTGATATACCATTCAGATTGGTTGAAAGAGGACAACAAAATTAAGTCAAGAATCTTTTAGCTAAAAGAAATTGTTTAAAGTCACATAAATGGATATACCATAAAAAACTTGCATATTACAAAGGATGGATTCAAAAATTAAAGGATGATTATAGCATAAAAATAGAAATATTTTATCCTATGAACAAATAACCTATTCATTATAATTTAAGAAACCAAGATGAATTAGAATATCAAAGAAATAAAATTGATGAAATTATTTCCTAAGCAATTCAACCTGCTCATGGTTGGACTCAAGAAGAATAAGAAGACATCAAATGTGTAGAATTATTGAAGTGTAATAAGAAGAATATACTCATATTATTGTACAAAGATAGAGAATGGCTTGCGAACACTCCTTTGCAATATCTTATTCATGATAGAAATACAAGAAGTGGAGTATTGGAATTCATTCAGACCCATAATCATATTCTAACATTCGAAGAAGGATAACAAATTTGGATAAATAATAAGAAAAGATCAAAGAAACTATTCCAAAAAAATAAAAATACCAACTTTAGAAAATGAATATGAAGGAATATAAATTGATAACATTCAAGGAGTCATTAAGCTTCACCAAGCAATAGCTAAAGCATAAGGTTTACAACTCCAAATAAATAAAGAGAACAATTCATTATGCATGAGAATTATATCAAAGATACTAGAAGAATATGAGCAAAGGTTATAGAGTTTAGTTTTACACCTAATAATTGCATTTATAAGGCTTTTTCAAAAAATCCATTTTGTGTATATCATGCGATCATTGCAATCATAATGATAACATTTTTGTATACATATGTATGAGGACACTCACAACCATAATATTCGATGCAAAACTATTTTTAATTAATAATAACTAATTAATAATTTAATAATAAAATTAATTAATTAATAATATCATCATTGCATAACATATTAATTACAATAATACAATAATTATTTATAATAATTAATAATAAATAATGTAATTTAATCAATTATTAATAATATAATAATAAATTATTAATAAATATATAAAAAATAAATCATTTATTTTTCTTAAATAATTTTTTTTAACATTATACTCAATGCTATTAGAGACTATAAATCTGATGCTAAGAGTGATGCCAACCATGTCTATGAAGCATCATGAAAGTTCTCAAAATGATATAATTTTCAACTCTATTCCTACTGCCAAATGACTCTAAATGCGATGCTATACCTAACACTATAGATGACTGCAAACACCTCTAATTCTAATTCTATACCCAATGGAAAATGATGTAATATTCAATGAAATATATTATGCCAAGCACCTCTATTTAAAATACTATATCCAATGTAAATTGATGCTACATTAAATGCAATTTATAATACCAAACCATCTTTATTCTTGATGATATATCCAATGCAAAATGATATAATATGAAACACAATATATGATGTTAAGCGCTTCTATATGAGACTATATATTCAATATAATATAGGACATCAAGCATCTCTATTTATGATGTTATATCTAATGTAAAATTATATAACATTCAATTTAATTTATGATGCCAAAGCACCTCTATTTCTAATACTATATCCAATGTATAACTATAAAATATGGAATACAATATAAAATGTGAAACACCTTTATATGTTACTTTATTTTCAATGTAAAATATGATGCTAATCATCTCTATGTACAATGCTATATCCAATGGAAAGTGATGCTATACTCGATGCAAATTACGACTCCAAGTGCCTTCATGTTTGATGCTAAATGATATTATTGGTGAATTAAGAAGTGATGCTTGCAACAATACCCACACCTACATATCATTTAACGTTTAATATAACATCATTTTATGAGCATAAAAATTTAAAAAATAATAAAGAGAAATGACACTCGTCCCAATGTTATTTCTCTTTATTGTAGTAGTGGCATTTGGGCCTGCATTTGGGTACCTTTGACTTCATAAAGCTTAACTCTCATAAGCTCAGTTATAATAATAGTTAGATGTTGATGGAGAGGAATACTTATCATATTTGCCTCAAGATGAAATAAGGCTTTAGCTAGGTCTTCCTTAAGGGAATTATTGGAACACTTATGGAGCTTAGTCAAATTAGATCGAAGAATCCATAAAATCAAAGTAGTATGAATGATCGTATCATTCAAATACTCAATCCATATGGTATCCTTAGAGGGCCTTGAACCAAGATTTCAAACTCTACAAAATGTGTAGCCATTTTTGGGTGCTCAAGAAAAGTAAACATTGAGAATAAAATTTCTTAGGTGATTTATGGGTAAAAGAAATATTGAAAAGAATTAGTATATGATCAAAGATTTTGTTGCCTCTAGAATTGTGACAACAGGAGGGGTAGAGTGGGTAACATTATGAAGAACAAACCTAGAATTATTGAGAAGCATTACTCTATCTAATCATTTCAAGATGATTTCATTTTCTTCAACTTGAAAGCTAGACCATGTGAACCAAAGATGATCAAGAAAATATTTAGCTAAGGAACAAATATTTGGATCTATGAACTCAAGTTTATATTTAAAAAAAATAACCAAGCTACCAATTTATTGGTATACAAATACACAAAGAGGTTGTATGATATGTAATCCTTGGGGATTATGATATTAGTAGCTATTAGTATTATTTACTAATTTTAGAAAATTTGTAGCTCAACCTATGGTAGAAGTTTAAGTGTCATTTCTAGGAGAATATGAAGATTTACAATTTATCTCAATGGTCACCTAAGAAGTAAATATAAAGAGTCATTAATCTTGTATATCAAGAAATTTTTACAATCTAATACAATGCTTTTGATGTGTGGAGTAAGTCCCAGCCTCACAGTGGTATCATAGCTTTTATCTTTTCCACATCTTATTCCATGGAAATTACTTTTAATTCCATTCATGTTTAGTACTGCAACTTTACACTTTTATTTCCTAAATATATATTCCAAAATCTATTACATGTTGCATTTTTAGATACCCTTTTTTAAGTTGATCTATTTTTCTTTTCTTGGAAGAACATTTTGAGTACAAATGGCAAAGTTATTTCACTACTAGAAAAATGTTATTTGAGTCAGTGTGAGAGTCAAGAAATTTTTGAAGTATCTCTTGGCTCAAATAATGTTAGAGCACATTAGAGCATATTAAATATAGATTTTTGTAATTTTTTGAGATGTTCTTGCATAAATTATGACTCTAATGTCGACTCTATACATGACTTTATAGATGAATCAATTTGATTCTATGCATGACTCAATATCTAACTCTAATGTTGAATCAATTTGACTCAATACCTGACTCTAATGTTGACTCAATAGATGACATAATTTGATGGAAGTACTGACTCAAATGGTATATCTATACAATACTATATTAGACTCAATTACTAACGTAACTATTACGTCAAATTACTTAAACAAAAATTATCTTGAATTTTTAAACAAATTACAAAATAGGTTTTTTGGTAATACTTTCTAGGAAATACAATCAATACCTAAAGTTTGAATATAAATTGAGGCTTAATTTGTAATCAATTGTAAACTTGAAGCATTTAAAATTCATATTCATATGGTGACCTTATATAATTCTCAACAAAATGCAAGCCTATATAAAATTTGTATGCAAAGATGCAAAACAAAGTATATTAAGGGTATTTCTCATAATAATAGGAAATAGCCTTAAATATGCAAGCATCTTACTTAAAATATAATTCAAGATATACTATTAAGGATGCATACATGAAATATAAGTACACAATTACCTCTCAAATTCATAATTCTCCAATAGTTTTATTCTTTATCCTTGGCCATGAAAACCTTTTTCTCTTTTGTTTGGTTTTCTTATTTGAACTAACATGTATGCCTCTTTTTCATTTTTGGATGGAGCTCCTATTATGGTGAAATGGAGGAGGTATAAAGCTTGCAATCCTTATAAATTCATAAGATATTTACAAAATATAATGCTTTTAATAGCTAATTTTCATAAACTGGGATTTAAAATCATTTTCTCTAAATCTAACATTATCTAGATATAAAACTATTTAATTATTTTTAAATCCTTATGATGTTATTATTATTATTATTATATTAGTAGGTGGTTTTTATGGAACTAATAATCGATGTTAGGATTTTGAAAGGTCCTTGAAACCTTTTACCTTAAAATTAATTTTGAAATTGTCCCTCAACCTTTTTAGGGCATGAATAATCAAATATTATCTCTCAACCTGGAGCAAGGCATGAACAATTTTGAAACCTAGAAGAATTAACACTTTTTATTCACATAAGATTTAAAATCATCTCCTACACCTACTTAGAAAGAAAACCCAACCTTGTACATATCTTAAGATACATATTAAAACCTGCACACCTTCATTTAGCTATTCCAAATCCATATTTGAGATTTAAATTTTGAAACTTCTTTCTCATAATAAACCTTTTTACTGATCCTTGGGAGTTATGATTCTACAATTTTAAATCTACACATGTGAATCATTAGTTCCACACTTCTTGATTATAAATAAACTATTTATTGAGCCTTGGAAGTTGCGATTCCATAATCTTGAGCCCTAAATTTCAATCGAATAAATAAGCAAGGAAAAAAACAACTACTAGATTGAGCTGGGTAAACTAGTTTATTATTGCAGCATTTTGACTGTCGGATATAAACTAACTATACCATCTCTCAAACCTACAATAAAACCACCTCGATTCTTATAAATAAGAGATGAAAAAATCATCGAACAAGGGTACAATATTAGAGATGACCATCATGCTTTTCAATCTAAATGAAAAACCTTCTATGCTTGTGGGTTTTAGACCCATTAAAACATAGAAGAAAATATTACACTGATACATTTTCTCCATCCTATCAACAACCAAAATACCAGTGCTTCTATAAGAAACTACCAATCCTTCTAGACCTATCCTCACTAATGAAACCATAGCTTCTAGGTTCTTGAACAATACAATTTTCCTTTCAACCAAGCCAAGATCTGACATCTTCCTATCAAAATTCATATTTCCCATCTCCTCCAAGTGAGTTACCATGTTCTCTGTAGTAGATAATAGGGGACTAATACAAAATAAATATTTAGTCTCTTTTAGCGAGAATATGGAGTCTAAGGAAAAGTCCACCAGACTTTTTGGATCCACAAATGAAGCCACGATAAATAAATATTCCTCCTCCATAAGGGAGAAGCGATATCTAAGGAAGAAATAAAAGTAAACCTCATCAATCCTCACTAGGAAGGTAAAATTTGATTCTTCAACAAAACCACCAATTATTCTTCTTACCTTTTCAAACACCATGCTATCAATTGCCTTTGCATAATCCTCAACCAAACCC
>Ga0115848_100902_pt1 | contig 12286 bp, 8 predicted proteins | sample InSIn3gowninarea_FD_83862 | JGI IMG/M metagenome (GOLD analysis project Ga0115848, IMG submission 83862) | reverse complement strand
CAGTCGAGCCGATGGCGGCCTTATTAGTCGAGCGTGCTACGCACCCTGTCGGTCCTCTCTTTTGGGGCAGGGGGTGCTTATTTGGTGAGGGGCCCCAAAAGAGAGTTGTTCGTCTCCTCACACGTTACCTCACCCTCTCTTTTTAGTCGAGTGTGCTAACGCACCCTTATGGCAAGCGTTTGAATTGAAGCAGCTACTATTGGATGGAAAGCGAGACATCTTCCTCAAAGAATTATGGCTAATCTACGTGAGGTGAGAACTGGCGCTTTTATCCTAGTGGAACGATTGAATGCACTTATATAAGTAATAAGACATATAGAATGCCAGCTATCCGACTATCCGAGAGGGGAAGGAAAGAATTATGGTTTCTCAAGCAACCAACATATGGATTAAACACGGTATTTCGAAACAAACCCAACACGTCTTAGCCCAGGTATTCTTTTAGGTATTGAGTTATAAGGAATAGGCACTATTAGGATATCGGGTTGCCCTATGAATCATTCTCTTGTGGACTACTCAAATTAGCTTGAAGGTGCAGCCCAATTTCTTTATTGGCGCTCTTCTTATCTTGATCTTCAACCTAAAAAGAATATACCATAGGAGAAAACTCTCCCCTATCATTGGTTGCCTGCTTGCGCTTCCTCCCACTCCGTCATGTCTTTAGCATCTTGTTTTGGTTGTCCTTTATACCAAATGGATGTATATACAACATTTTTGAATGGTGTGATTGAAGAATAAGTATACATAAATTAGTCAAGAGGTTTTGAGGGGTGATATACCCATGTTTGCAGGTTGAAGAAGGCTCTTTATGGGCTGAAGCAAAGACCACAGTCCTGGTACTCCAGGATTGATGAGTACTTACTGAATTTGGGCTTTTCCAAGATTTGTGCATATTCTACACTTTCTTATTTCTTTTATAAATCTGATATGCTTGTCTTGGTCCTATATGTAAATGATCTTATTCTTATAGGAAGTTATGACCAACTCATTGTGTGGTGAAAGAATAAGTTAGCTAGATAATTTGACATGAAGGTCCGGAGGGTCTTGCGCTTCCGAGTGCAAGGATATCGGTTTGCTGCATTACTTTTGGGTCTAGAAGTTTTGCAGGGTGCAAGTGAAGTATTCCTTGGGCAAGGGAAGTACACTGTGGAGATCTTTCATATATTTCCAAATCTGAAGTTCACTTTTGATGATAATTGATATTTGGTTGATCCTACTTTGTGTAGGCAATTGACCAGGTCCCTTATGTACCTTGTGAATACCAGTCCGTATTTATGTTTATCTGTAAATACATTGAGCCAGTTTATGGTTGAACCCCGACAGTCTCATTGGAAAGCTGCCAGGCATGTGCTTAGATACTTGAAGGGCACAATTCATTATGGCATGAGGTATGCAGGAGATGGTTAGTGGTTACTCCATGGATTTGTTGATTCAGATTGGGCAGGAGATGCAAGTGAATGGAAGAGCACTTCCAGTTATTGTTTTAGTTTGGGCACAAGTATGATATCCTCGTTCAATGGGAAGCACGCGACAGTTGCACACAGTTTAGCAGAAGCAGATTAGAATATATATATATTGAAAATGCTTCTGCTATTATCTAAAATAACAAGTAAGTACAACAAAGATAGTTACATTATACAGACAACAGGGGAACCGAGAAAGTATCGGTCCATGAAAGCTAGAAGGGCCCTCATATGGGCCTGGGACCCCCAGGGAGGGACTCGATAGCTAGTTGTGAAACCATTTGGCTTTGTAAGTTGGTATAAGAGTTGATCGATCATTTGTTGGAGCCTACTCTTATTTCCTGTGACAATTAGAGTTGCATCAGGCTCTTTTATAATCCAGTTTTTCATGACCGCTTCAAGCACATTGATATATGGTACCATTTATTGAGAGACATAGTACAAAAGGGAGAAGTTGTCCTTGATCATATTCCTACTGATTTGCAGGTGGCTTATATTCTGATGAAGCCCCTCACCATATGAATAGTGAGTGACCGATGGCGGCCCCCCTCTCAAATAAGTAACTAAAGGCAGTCGAGCCGATGGCGGCCTTATTAGTCGAGCGTGCTTACGCACCCTGCCGGTCCTCACCATATGAATAGTGAGTGGCTCCGCCCCTCTCCCCTCCTCTCAAATAAGTAACCAAAGGCAGTCGAGTGTGCTTACGCACCCTCACCATATGAATAGTGAGTGGCTCCGCCCCTAAAGAATATAGGGTGAGGTAACGAACGCTCGACCCCCGGGAGAGGGCCCTTGATGCTTATTGGGTGGCCCCTCTCAAATAAGTAACTAAAGGTTGGTCGAGCCATGCTTCGCATCCGGGGATTGGGGTGGGTGGGTAAATAGTGGTCGAGCCTGCTTACGCATTCTTTGTCAAAATCTCTTTTTTATAGGTCCGATGAAACATAAGCTCGCTCATCGTGGATCTAAAATGAAGATTCTTCCTGAACTATGCCATTTCCTGAGCTTTCTCCCCATAATCAGAATGGTGGAGCGATACTACTACTACCGCGCAGATATAGACCGGGGAGCATGGGAACCTGCCGCATGAACGAGAACCAGTAGGGGTTTGGCACTATCATCAGGTTAGGTGAGTTGAGTGAGGCCTTGATAGTAGGCCACCATAGAGTAGTTTCTCCCCTTGACTAGGCGCGGCCATATCATCATGAGCTTTCCCTCCAAGTTCAGTTCCCCCATGAATTGGGTTGGGCTGGGACATTTCCAAAACATATCCCACCAGTGTCGACATCATATTTGCTGCCAACTAAGTGTCCGCTAAATAGGGGTCAGTGCCCAGGAGTTATATGCGTGAAAGTCCTTTCCAAAATGTTATGGAGCGATACTACAACTGCTGATGAGGTTCCACAACCGCCGATAGGAGAGGTTCCACTACTACGCATATGGGTTGGCACCACTCAGGTAAGGTGAGAGTAGTTATAGGCCAATAGTGGGTGAGTTGTTGTCATCATAAAGAAGGTACGGTATGGTAGGTAACAGTTCCCAACTAGGGCGTTACTACATACAGCATGAGAGTCATGAGAGTACGCAAATCCATTGGGTGTATCCAGCATGATAGTCCTGCTGTTCAAAATAGGTAGATCTCCTTAGCACGCCCATTCCTCAATACTTCCGCATTTGGCATTTTGCCAGTGTCAAAACCTCATTTTGATGGATCCAATCAAATCTCCCCATCATCATCTATGGGCCAGTACTCAAGCAAATTATGAGCTACACTATCTTCTGGCTTTGCACTATGTTAGTATGGCCTTCTATAGGTGTGTGGTAGTGTGTGTGTCTCCCCATAAAGAAACAGTAGAATCCATGTGAGTTGGTTGGAACTTCCAAAACCTCATCATTTCACATTTTGCCATAGTCAAAACCTATCATTTTGATAGGTCCGATCCGTTATCCGTTAATCGTTGGTGTTACGGAGTTGTTTACGAGATAAATAGCTCCGTGAATCATTTCCAATTCATGATATAGGTCAATTAGCGAGATAGCTCTCGGTAGGTCTCGGTAGGTCTCGGGATACTAATAGGTCTAGGTCTCGGGATGATCTCACAGACAGTAGGATGTATATAGCACAGATTCAGATACTTACCTTAGTAATAGATAACCTTAGTGATAGATATCTATCACATTGATGACTTCATAGAATCAAATTGGGAAATAAAGGCTCGTAAATAACTCTAGCTAGCTCTATAGGTTTTGATCTCCAATCGAGGACTACCTTAACCTTGTCTCGTACTTCTTATATCACTAGCTCTCCTATCTTAATCTCATATCATGCTTCTTATATCGCTAGCTCTAAGGGCGGTCATACCTCCATACCTATTCAGGGCAGTCATCCCTCTTAGGGCTATCATCCCCCTATAACTCTGTAATACCCCTATAGCTCTCAAGGCGGTCATACCTACATAGCTCTCAGCGTTCTCATTCCCCCTATAGATCTTAGAACGATCCATTCCCCTATAGCTCTTAAGGCCATAATTCCCCCTATAGTTTGAAGGCCAGTAATCTCCCTAGAACCCTGTCACATCTCCACGGCTCTAAGGGCTGTCATATCCCTATAGCTCTTAGGACGGTTATCCCTCCATGACTCTTAGGGCGGTCATCCCTCCATGACTCTCAGGGCGGTCACATCTCCACGGCTCCTTGGCTAGTCACGGCTCCTATTAAAGGCTCCCCTTCGTACTGTGATGGCTCCTATTCATTGCTCCTAGTCGTTGCTACTGCTCCTATTCATGGTTTTCGTCTACCCCTACAAATAAGGATTCTAGCTTGAACCATGAGGTGTTCTGCGAAGCCCGAATACTTTCGAAGTGATAGGCCCGATCCAGCGCGTACTCATGATTCCGCTACGTGCTCTTTTTTATCATGACTTGCCTTCCCTCAAGGTGAGGTTGCTTGCCTCATGACTTGCCTTCCTTTATAGGTGAGGTTGGTTCAGGTTCAGCAGAATTGATATGGGGAGAGGGGGGCTTAGAATTCTATATCCTCCTATAGATAGTATGCCAAGGTGGAACTTATACTATAGTTAGGAAGAATCAATATCTATCTCTTTATTATCCTATCCCTTGGAAGAATCAATATCTCTTGGGATATCCCTTGAGGGAAGAAATAAGTAAGCAGGTGTGAAACTTGTGGATATAAGGGAAAAATGGCTAAATTCCTGATGTACCCCTGCCCTCTTCGGGGCCTAAACGGGGACCAAACCCGTGAGATTGACCGTGGATAGATGATACCAAACAGGCCCTTATCTGTATTTTTTAGATTCTAAAAACCCATCCGATAGAGCAAAGTCTTCCCTTGAACGAACAGAATCCCAACCGAATTCTGACTCCTTGCTTCCCATTCTCTTGGCTACGACACTAGTTCTATTCAGCTAACTATGATTCGGATTTTCTGCCAGACTTCAGGTTCCCTCTCCGTTCTAAAAGCAAAAAAGGCAAGTAGAATCCCAGGGTAAGACCTAAACCACTAATTCCGTCTAATCGGCTTGGCCTATCTCCAGGTATTCCCTAAAAAAAAAGAATGTCATCCAGCTCCCTCACTATTTCTGCCATCTAGCTCAACGGTATCTGGTTCAATGTTCGCTAATGTCTTTCGTTCGATGTGGTATTTTGATGTTAGGATGAAGATTCAATCCGAAAGAACTACCTATAGCTTAAGCCCAATTATTCTAAGTCTATTTAGTCTTACGCTGATTCAAAAGCAGCTACCATTCCTCCAAGAGAAGAAATGGCACCAACATCGGTCACTGAAGGAGCTATCCTCCCCGGCAACAGAGTTGGATAGACGCCATGAAGCTTCCCCGGTCCCTAGGGAGGGCTTTCCGAGACCAATGCCTATATTCTCACTTTCCCTCTCTCTGGCAGCAGCTATTGAAATAGAAGTTGGTGAAATCTACGATCGATTTCAGCTATCTGGGGCAGTCAAAGAGGCATTCCGTCTTGACTCCGGCTTTAATCTATGATGCCCTACTTTCCCGGTTTTCTGTGAATCCCCTGGTATACTATGCCTTTTCGTTCTCATTCTGGTTCTGGCTGTTTACCTTCACTAATGATTTTTTTTTCGATCCTCTACCGAAGTCACACCTTCCCAAGATCAATTCAAGTAGAAAAGGTGGGTATTCCCTTATTATAGCACGAAGAGGTGAGAGCATCCCTACCTCTAATGGTTTGTACTTGAACTGACCGAAAGTCCTGTTTTGCTGCTTAAGGAGGGGCCCTGACGGAGGTTTTCTATACCTCTTCTCTTCGTCCCTGGCTTTTCTTCCTTCTACCTTTGTTACTGACTTTGTTACACCGTACCTCTTCAGTCTATTGCTCCTAGGCCTATGGGTTCTAGAGTAGAGAGAATTCCTATTGACTCCCTCGGGGGAACTCCCTTAATCCCAGAAGTGACGGAACTATCTTATCTTCCGAAAAGAGCTGAAGTAGCCATGTTTGCAGCGCTTATGCCTGCAACGGAAAGAGCATTTGCGTATACGACATCTCATTCGGAGTGGGGATCACTCCTTTGGTTCAATGTAGGCTATCTTTCTAAAGAGTGGTTTTGATACCCTCTCGTCACTCCCTTGCTTGACAGTGAGGGAATCCTAAGTACGTCATTTCACCAAGCAGTCCTTCCTGCACTGAAAGGGGGTTAGCATCTGTACTAGCTCTGTAATCCCTTGTCGCACCTCTTCACCAATCCATGAATCTTTCACTGTAATGACTGTCTAGGGCATGGTAAAGAGCAAGTTTACTGTACTAGCAGCTCCAGAAGTCTGGCCAACACTGCGCTCCATTCAATGATGCTCTGGGAGCAGAGTCCACACACTTATCAATGCCATACAGAGTTTCATCCTCCACTCACCTTGTCGAACTTTCTATATAATAGGTTGCCGGAGGAATAAGGGGAACCTGGGCGGAGGCACGGACAAGGTGAGGCCTCACCTCAAAAAGAGCTTGTTACGCAACCGTGAAATAATAGAAACCCCAAGGGAGCCCTTGAATCATGGCCATTCCCTCGAAGGTTTCCCATACATAAACCAGGGATCTCACTAGTGAAGCCTTACCTTCCTCACCAACGTGCCCAAGTCCAGGGTTCTTTGAGGAGAGGAGAGATTCTTTGAGAGCAGCCACCTCCTTCCTTAGCTCTTCTAATTCCATGGAGGGCAGCCTAGCCCTACCCCCATCATCTGGTCTTGCACCCCCGACCCTAGCAGTGATCTTATCTGGCTGACCCACGACCTCGCCTTCTTCACTATCTGAAAGTTGTTGCGTCTTAGCCGTCGTTACGCCCAACTTTCCCATCACCGCATCGCCCACTCCTGGATTCTGAATGGTACTGTCCAAAACCACAAAAAGCTTACCCGAGATATCCCCCTCAGATGCCGGTAACGAGTTACCAAGGTCCATTTCGCCGAACTATGAATTCCATTACCAAGCTAAACAAGATTCTTCCCTTAGTTCTACCTACCACCTTTTCACACTCTTTTAGGGGCAACATCCATTGATGAGAAAGGGCTGGCAACACGGCCGGTTGAGAGAGGATCTCAAGCTTAACGAGCGATGCGCGCTCACGTGAAGCAAGGCAACATTGCATGCTGCTTTTCACGCGCGAGAACAGAGATCAAAACGTTGACGAACCGAGGAGTTCACCGTTGAGAGCCTTGCGGGGCTGGTGGACCGGTAACCGTTTAGCTGAGATCCATTCTAGCGCGCGTTGAGCGGTATGCAATAGTAGCTTTGTGGCGGGCAAGGTCAATTTCATAATAGAGTCTAGCCCATAGGAAATGATTGAACGAAAACATTGATTTGACGCCGATAGGTTGTCAACCCCTTTGGCTCGAATAGCGCTAAATTCGCTCTGGAATCGTCAGTAAAGTAAGCCAATGACCAAACTCCACAGTTTCATCCGCCGAAGAATTCGCATCTGGAGATGCATCAGAAGAATCGTTTGCATAGGCTACTAACGCCAAAGAAAAGTTATTAATAACTATTGTCATCAGTTGATTAGCAGGAGCTAGCTAGAATAGCCCTTGCCTATGGGCTTGGAAAAGTAGGGTCAGGCCCCAAGTCTTCAGTCTGATTCTAAGATACTTGAAACCAATTCAATCCAAACTTGACCGAAAGAACAGGTACATAATGATAATACGCATCTCCATCAGCACCCGAATCCCCGTCAGGTTTCCCATCCCCAGCCTCAGCATCCCCATAAAACAAAGGAAGCAAGCCTTGTTTGTGGATCCGGGTAAGGATTCTTGAACAGAGGCACCATCAAAATGAACATACGAATCGGCAGAAGCCGACGATACAAGAGATTCATCAACAAAGGAGATGAACTCGGGCAGGTAAGGCAGTGAAGAGAGAAGACGGAAACTGATTATCTCTTGCTTTCTTTCAGCCGCGGTAAGAGTGAATCCCTTTCGGTATCTGAGCGTCAAAAGCAAGCGTAGTTCGTCGTGCTTTCATTACGCCGTGCTTTTGGAATGCCGATAGCTTCCAATGTAGATAGCCATAAGTCACGATTCCAAATATATCATTCATTTTATGCTCGTGCATTAGTGGATGCTGTAATATACCTGTGGCTACATGATGGACATAGGACCAACCAAGTAATGATTGTACCAGCTAAGCAAGATCAAGGTAGCGAGGATCAAGCCAGCCATTCCCGGCAGCAAGACCAGCCGTACCAGTCAGCAAGACCACCAGCCAGCTAGCAAGCTTCGTACTGAACGGCTCAACTGCGATCTTTCTTGTAGTTGTTACCCGGCCCCTCTGGAAGCAGACTCAATGCTCTTTCTTGCAGTCAGTTGAGTAGCTAGGTGTTAGAGCTTGGCCGAAGGGGTAGTTCGAGGTTCTAGCTTGAGTTCTTAGCTGCTGGCAGTAGGAGCTTTAGTTGACTGTAGCTTCTCGGTGCTTAGGGAATTCCTAAACAGCCTGCTGATGATTTGTTGACTGCCTCTCCGGGATGAGAAGTGACTCATCGGTATGAGGCACGAACGATAGAACAATGAAATGTAGGTTAGGTTAGGGGATGTCGAGCCGTCACACTTGGGAGCATATCTAAGGTGCCAACGAACCCCTTTCCCTTCCGCTTTATTCTATTCCATTTCCATCTATCTCCACAAGATCATTTATACGTCTGGTCCGTCTACAAAGCCCAATCGAAGCAGATCGTCCTCAATCTCAAGTTCAGGATGACCACTCTTCACTCGTAGTTCACTACTTTAAGACAATGGCACTAGCATTGGAAACGACTTTGGCACCTGCCTTAGCTCCAACTTAGTCTTCGGCACCAGGGTTGGAGAATCAAATATACGACAAAAGAGATACGCTTCCGTGCGACCCTAACGGGTCCCTTTCTAGTTGAAGTTGAAGGGGAAAGCCTGTTCGTCGGCTAATCAATTGAAACAAAAGGAAACTAGCTGGGCTGGGGCTTAATTGATAAGGACCCGGAGGGGATCAACTGTTAAGGAGAGAACGGGGTAGCTTGGTGGGTCATGGGGGCGAAATACTTGCTATCCTCTTTTGGATCTCTCCTCTGAAGATCGACTACCTCTTTGAGCATACTCTACTCTCGCTCGTCTCAACTAATCAATAGAGGAATTCATTGGCACCTTCTAATCTATGAATTCATAGCCCTGCCGTTGTCCGGATCCACCCTTCCCTTCCCTACTTTCCTGACTAGCAAACCTAACCGCAGATAGAGTTTACATTGGAGATAGAGCTTCACCCATTAAACCATTCGATCTAGGCGCAGAAACTGATTGTGCTGTCAACCCTCAATTTCACAAGAGCAATTAGCGGCCCTAGCATTACTGCTACAATTTCTTTATTTATACGAGAAGAAGAAAGGGTTGGCTATCGGGTAGTCAACAGAGAACTGGAGTTATTTCCTAGACGAATGGGACGAGTGGATCTCCTATAAAGTAAACTAGCCTGAAGGGGTCTTTTCCAGCGGTATTTGGAGTGGTAGCGAATCGATGGATTGTGAGCCAAGAGACAGAGGCACCTAGGGATATTCAGGGAATCACATAGTAGTTGCTCATCCAAAGTAAAGGTATTAGGGGCGATAAGTCCAAGAGCTGGATGTTTTGAAATCCCAAGTAGAGCGTAAGAGAATAACTATAGAAATCTGTGATCACTAGAAGCTATACAAGGAGAATTTATAGCACTACGATCTTCCATCCGCTTCGCCTGCCTATATTTAGATATTCCTTGCCCCCCGGAGGGAACAAGCGGCTTCGCACCTTTCTTTCATCTTTCAAACTAGAAAGAGCGTCAGCACCGGATTGAGTACTTTCTTCTCTGCGCACTAGTTAGTAGCCTGTCCCGAAGAGTGATCCCACTCCCAATCAATAGTGCCAATGCCGTGAGGTAGTTATTAAATGGCACGTTCCAGAATCTTCTGCATTTGCAGTGCACTTCCTTCGATCTTGCTCTCATGCTTTCAAAGAAGGGCAACTCAATTTCCTATGTAGGCTGGTAGATAAGTGGGAGTAGTCCCTTCCATATGAATTGGATGGATTTAGTTTTCCATTCAAAAAGTACGTTTTATCATGAAAATCAATAGGCCATAGGAAAGGAATCGCTCAAAATGCCTTGTTTTTTGTTTGGGCCAGTCTTGACCTATGGATTTCCCGCTTCTGATCCCTGGGTTCTTCTGAGCTCAAGTAGAAGGCAGCTAGCTTTATAGGAAAGGGCATATACAGAAGACTAAAAGGCTGCTAAACCGGGAGCGGCTGTTCAACAGGAAGGTCTAGATTCGCTCATTACGGAGAAATAAAGAAAACAAGCGCCACAGACAGAAAGAGGCCAAGCGTTCATTCATTCAGTTCAGTCCATGTCACAAGTCCAGTAGTTAGTTCCGTATCTAATACGTCTCACAAGGAGTGAAGCAGCGCTCAATCAGATTGTTCGGATCTTGCCCGTTGAGAAAGACTTAAGCTGCTCAGCCTGCTAGTTTGCATACTCGACTCTTTCATTTGAAAAGGGAAAAGAACATATTGTTTTGAGAATCCCAACCTCGGAACTATATCCTTACCTCATCTGATTCCAAAGTAGTGAGGTATAGAAGTGTGCCATTACAACTAAAAGGTTGAAATCCCTCACCATATGAATAGTGAGTGACCCCTAAAGAATATAGGGTGAGGTAACGAACGCTCGACCCCCGGGAGAGGGCCCTTCTTCTCGAAGCCTAATTAGTAACTGTGCGCTCTAGTTCTTTCAAAAGGATCTCTCGGCTCAAAAATGGCAGTGTAGGAACTTAATTACCGATCCCTGAAGGGAGGAGAACTACCTTTTAGGAATGGAGGCAAGGTCGCCCTGCAGGGCCGACCACATCTTTCTATCTCTATCTCCTTAGTAGTCGACCCGCTTTCATGCCCTTCGTGAGACAGACCGGATGAACTGCCTATTTGTGTGGGTGAATAAGGCACCCAAGTCATGTTGTTCAAGCGCTAATCTTATATAGCTATTTTACCTTAGGCCACTCTTTATCAATATAGAGGGACGAACTTCACTTTAGCTAGCCGAAGCCAGGTGCAGTTCCATCCAATTCCGTATTCTGCACTCCTTGCTGAGTAACTCCATTCCCTGCTCGGATCTATACTAGTTGGCAACTTATACTTTCACTTTTGAAGCGATCAGGCACTAACTTCAGCGTTATCAGCTTAGGTTTCGGCTTCATTCACAAACTACATGTATCTTCTTGACTTGCCCGAAACAGCTGTTTTCGTGAGTTCATCCGGTTAAAAGAATGAGGCACCAAGCATGTTACTTATCTTGTTAAACTAAGCCAGGGGTTCAGAATAACAATACTAGCAATGCGCCATCTGGAACGATAGGGGCAGCAACAGGCAGTTTAGCAAATGAACAAGCCTTACTAGATGCAAGGCAAAGTACCAGCACAACTGTTTCTCTTTCTACTGTTTCTTTCTATGTGGGATTAAGTTAAGCATTTCCCTACTCTGGACTGGCAGAAACAGGCTCCGACCTCATCATATCAAATATAGTTTTAGGGGACTCACCTACTTGTACTTTTCGATTTCTTGTTAGGGATCTCAAAGCCCAAACATTTTGTATTCGAACTAAACTGCAGAGGGGCTAGATGCTACCCTCGCTCAACTCGAGACCAGGTTTCTTTTCTCTAAAGTGATAACATGAGGAGCGTTTACGTCACTCGGAAGTCCAGTTGAAATTATAAGGCTTAGGCGACTTGTCAATCTGGATTCAATCAAAAAATATGGCGATGTGACAACTTGTTAGTCCGTTTTGGGACCTCTTTTTCACGCAAAGCGTAAGGCAAGGGCGCTATTTATAGCGCCTTGGTGATATAGTTGAGCTCTAAAGTAGCAGATCTCAAGCAGTGCCTCCTCGTTGTAGCATTCTCAGATGGAAACACGAGTTGATCCCATAGAGAGAGAGGATAGTTCCAAAGGGGCTCGGCTGTGAAATAAAGAGTTATACTAAGCCGTAGTTGACCAACCTAAAACAGCTTATGACCCCCAATTAGATTCTCTTTTGGGCCGGTGAATCAGAGGGCTTTAAAAGAATTCATGTTGGGGACCCGAAGTGACCGGCCATGAGTCTAAAAGGCCCTTCTACTATTATTTGATTTGTGGTTCGGGGATATTAAATACCTGATATGAAATGTTCAGGTGAGGGGTTTAACCCGAGCAAAAAAGACAGTAAAGGCGGCAACTTCCTCTCCTCTTCAATTTACTTATTGGGTGGGGGGGCTTATGGTCGAGCCCCCTAAAGGGTCCTTATCAGTCGAGCCCCCTAAAGGGT
>Ga0115848_100901_pt1 | contig 12288 bp, 5 predicted proteins | sample InSIn3gowninarea_FD_83862 | JGI IMG/M metagenome (GOLD analysis project Ga0115848, IMG submission 83862) | reverse complement strand
ACTAAGTTACTTATTAATGTCTTTTTCTTTGCAACACATTGGTGGGAGTCATTTGGTGGCCAGTGCCCTCAATTGCAAAAGTTTGCAATTAGAGTCCGCAACCAAAGTTGTAGTGCTTCAAGTTGTGAGTGCAATTGGTCTGTTTTTGAGCCCATACACATGAAAAATAGAAACCATTTGGAACAAAAACGGTTAAATGATCTTGTGTTCATACAATACAACCTTCGACTAAGGCAAAACCAAATGATGAACATAACACCTGATTTAGATCCCATTGTGTTGGAATTTATTGATCCAACATTAGAGTGGGTGGAGGAGATTGAAGATCCTGTGTTTGATGTTGATTTTGATATTACCATGGCATTAGTGGGGGATGAAGCAGATTTTGTGGCGCCATCAGAACTAAGATTAGTAGCCGCATCAAGGAAAGGAAAACAACCAATGGAAGGCACTAGTTGTGTAGCTCGACCAACTTGTGCTTCCATTAGGTCCGTTTCTATTGTTATTGGTGGGAGTGCTACTGAGGTTGTAGATGAGGCTGAGGCATCCTCAGATTATGAACCAGATGATCTCTATATAGCGCCTGATGATGATCCTGTGTCTAATAGTGGTGATGAATTTGATGATTGATCATGTGTAGAGTCTAGACTTGTAATCTTGTAGTAGGCCAATGGCCTCATAGTTTGTAGCATTGTTTTTGTACTTTATACGCCATTTAAAGCCTCATTGCTTATGTATTTCGTCAATGATACGTATTCTACTCGGTGCCATTTTGATATATTCACCTTTACATGGTATATAGATGAGCAAACTTTGCATATTTTGTCTCTATTGGCTTGGAATCATTGTTTTAAATCTTAAAAATAGTATTTTTCATTAAAAAAAATTATTTAATGTATTTTTTTTAAAAACCAGTTCATTGAGATCTGACCAATCTTGGTTTGAAACTCTGTTTATTAGGTGGACCAGTTTGGTCACCAGTTCCGGTTTTTAAACTATGGGCCATAGGCTTAAATATTAGGTTTCCCCTCTATTTTTTTCTTTTTTTTTTTTGAAATTGCGTTTAAAACATCTTTGGTGGAATTGTATGGAACTAGCCGACTCGGTGAAAAAACTGAACCAGCTGGTTCCGTGATAGAACTGGCTGGTTCCACCACAAAACCGGCTGGTTCTGTCGCAAAACTGGCCAGTTCGGCACCGAGCTAGGCATTTGCGGTTCCAAACCTCAAACTGACCGATTTGGCCCCTAAATCATTCTGACCGACGATTTCCACATGGTCCAGTCCGGTTCTGAGAATATCAGCCCCAAGTTAATGCTAGTTAAAGATGCCAAAAACAAAAAGTCAACATTGGTCAACAAACTTCTCTCTCTCCCCTTTTACACATTTGAACTTGACCTTGAAATTTCAGAGGTGTACTAACCAAATATGTTGGAAATACCGAGAGGAGGTGTGAATCGTTATTTCTTAGCAATTAGCACTTTATTAATCTTTTTCAAAGCATTAGATAATCTTCAGTATTATTATTATTATTCTTTACGAGATATAAAATGCAGTAGACAACAACACACAACAATGTAGAAAGATAAGATAGTAAACACAAAATTTTTAGGTGGAAAACGCCCTCCGGTTCAAAAACAATCTAATGCTTTTTAGTAATTGTCTTCTTCTTCTCTTTAAAAGAAAAATTAATTATATCAAGTTCTTAGCCACAACCGAAGGATGCCACAACCCCCTGATTTACAAGCTAGAACTTGTAGGACACTACTATACACTAATATCCCGCTGCAACTAGAAGGACGCCTCAACGCCTTGTGAGTCAGGTCACAACTTGATGAGTGCCCAAACACTCTGTTTACTAGCTACTGTTGAAAGGATTCTTTGTTGCCCCGTAATTTATCAGCCCCAACTAAAAGGACGCCACAATGCCCTGTGCAGGCTACGACCTGTCCTAGCGCCACCCTACCACCCTGGAGATTTCTTAGGCCACTACTTGAAGGTGTCTCCAATCACCCTGAAGAGCTGGTGGACCATGTTTCATGATTTTCAGACTATATCCCCCTGTGCTCTGAATCAATATAAGAAAGCTATATAGAAGATAATGCTACTTTGCTCAATATGAATGTTCTGTCAAGTCCACAACACAACACTGGTCTAACTAATCACTGCACTGCACATCAAAACCTAACTGTCAATGCTGCCAAATCAACTGAGAAGTGCACAAGCTAACCACTGCTCATCACTGTACAACCTGCAACCACTAACCACTGCACAACACTGTTCACATAGTTCACTGCACATCACTACTTAGTACTGAACCACTGCACTGCACATGAATAAATGAGCGTTTATGAGCTCACAACGCTGGCTACCAACATCGCTACAACGAACACCCTGTACCGCTGTAGACGATGAGCCCAAATGTCTGATAATGGCATACTCCAAGATGCCTCAAATCATCCCTATGACCTGCTACCAATGCTTTCAAGCACTGCCCGTAGAGAGCTACCAGCATATGTGTAAACACTGCTGTTCAGATAGTCAGTGCCCTAGAGCCATCATCACTCACTGTAGTCACATATATCACTGTCCAATAAGGCTATCAGAAACCAACTGTAATACTGTTACTTTCCATGTCAATGCAATACATCAGCTGAGTGACCAATGTCACCGACATAAAGATTCTTAGTATACTTAAGGAGAAGGTACCTAATACTACTACGTCATTGTTTCATTGTTATGTCAAGTCAAGACATCATTTCAATGTCAATTTACTGTTGTCATAAGTAAGGTCTATATGTCAAATCAACAGGTCATATAGGTTTATAAGTCAAGTCAAACTAATGTGTCAAGTTAATGGGTTATGTCAATATCACTGTCATATAGTGTCACAGTCAAACATGTCAAGTCTATATTACTGTCAATTCACATGTCAAATCACCGCAATCAAGTACTGCTGTTATGAAAGGTGTAGGTGTCACCACAATATGTCAAGTCCACAAGGCATATATATTATCAATTATCTATGTCAGATATCTATCATATTATGTCACTGTTCATTCTATCTATATGGGAAGTCAAGTTATCATCACGACTCTCAATGTATATTAATGAATGTCATTTTGTTACGCAAGGCAAAGTTCCTATACACAGTCAACAAAGTATGAATGCTCTACAGCTCTTATTATCATTGTCGTATTTAAGACTATTTTATTATTGCAAGGTCACATAGGGTAAGTGTGATGACACAATAATCATTTGTCACTGTACTTTGGTTTAGGGTTGGAATGAGAGGTCAATGATTGGCTTAGTTAATTTGATATTGAAACTCAAATGACGAACCCCCTTACTTACCACTGTCTTCTGGTGAGAAACAATGTCATATATTGATAATTGTAGGATCACTATGGATTTCTCTGTAATGTATATCACTGTCAATTTTGTTTAACATTGAAAACCTATTCTTACAACCTTTGCCAAACTGAGACACACACTTTGTGCCCTAAGCTAACAGACCTAAGACTGAAAAAACCAGACCTGAAATAGTGCTTAAACAAGCACTCACAATCAACCGTAAGCAAACCTTAAAATAGTGCCCTAACTACCTTAAAGAAGTACTAACAGTTGACTTAAAAGGACTTGAAACTTCAGCTCTAAGCAGATCAGAACCAAAGCTGCTGGGAGTTGTAATGCTACCTCTCTTAAAATTCTTACAGAGATCCAAAGACAAGAAGAGAATCAGTTTCAAATTTAAAACGCTGGTCCAAACACAAGTCCAAAGTGTTGATTTGGGGTATTATCAGATGTGCTCTAGCCATAAAAATTGGTGGAGGCTGAAGCACACGAGATCTCCAAGACCCATAAATGGTTTGGACAGATTGTACCCAGTTTGGGAGATATTAAAATAATTAATATTTTTAATGGAGTTCCTAAGTCTAAATTAAGAAAACAAAATATTAATGGGTATTAATATAAAACTGGGTTAGAAGGTTCCAAAAGTCATGGATCAAGACAAATTTAATCTTAGTTGTTGATTAGAGATTTAATCTCGACTGTTGAAGGATCGACGGGAAAAGTATAAGAAGAGGCTTGAGGGTCAGTTGGGGAATACACCACAGTGATCAGTCATTCATTTTGGTTGAGGGGGGTTGCTAAGAAAAGTTGAATTAGTGATCAATAGCGAGGGGCAATGAGTACTGGACAAACAGGCAGAGACAGTGCCAAGAGACCAACACAGAGCCAGAGAGCAAGAGCAATAGCCAGAGCAAGCCACGCAGAGCCTACAGAGACAATGCAGAGCCCAGAGGGACTGCGTCATCCATGCAAAAGGCAGAGGGTCCCAGAGGTTGCGTAGTGCCTGAGAGGGTTGACACAGAGCAATAGGAGGTTGAATCAGAGGCCAGAAGGGTTAATGCAGAGCGTCAGAGTCGCTAGAGACGGTTTTGTGGAACAGGTTTTTTGAATACCTGTTTCTGAATAAAGAAGTATTGCTGCTGTGCATTTTTTTCTCTGCCGGGTGAGCCGATTAGGCACCCGGTTGTACTCAAGGAAATACTGCATAATAATAAACCCTCATAACAGCTGCACCGGTTTTCTCGCATTAGGTTCCGGGGACATTTGCCCAAAAATAACGGTGTCACTTGTGTGTTTGTTTTCTTTCAGCTCATGATTTGTAGATGTTGTGACTTTATTGTGTTTATTTCGGTATTTAAATGTTTTAAATAACTTGTTCAGAATTTACAAGTAGAAGAAATAAACTAGCAGAATACAGATTAATCTTCTAACAAATAGACTTAGAAAATTCAACTCAAAACTTCCAATTCTTGTCGGAGCTCTATAGTAAATACGCTGTGCAACCTAAAAAAAATCACTGATCTTAGACCTAAATAACACAGAGGATACACAGGTCCGAAAACATTAGTAACACAAACTTGAGGTCTGTAGGTTTGTTCTTTTTAAAAGAAAATGTTTTACATATCTCAACACAAGGAAACACAAGTCTGAATAAGGTTAAATGGATTCACTCTACCATAGTGCCAAGAGATAACCAAAACAAAACAAAAATGAACGTCCTTACCTTAGAAAGCTTTCGCTCTCTCCTTTGTGTCTACCTCAGGAGGTGCGAACGTTATTTTCCTCAGAAGTTCCTCAGACAGCTGAAAATTTCAGAGCTAAGACAAGTGTGAGATCATGTGGTAATTTTGTTATGTTTTGAGAAGGAAATTAGACTTGGTTTTATAGGATAGGAGAGGGTTTCTAGGTGAATGTTGGAGGAGGGTTTGAATTCTTTTAATTGTTGGTTGTTCCAATAATCATAATTAATTAACCTGTATCTTGTGAGCTAAGAAAGATGCCCGCTGCCCTTATAGGAAGTAGATTAAAATTTTATGATTAGGTAATATAGGAGTGTTTTTATAAATTAGGAAAGGGCTGTCTAAGGATAGACATTGGGGTAGGTTTAAGCAACTTTCTTTTTATTTTTAATAACATTAATTCATTAATAATCTCCTTACTTAGTTACCTTGAACCTTAAGTGAAAACCAATTACCCTTTATAATGAGGAATTAGATCCTACGTATGTCCTATGGGTATGAGACGTGTGTGATAGCCTTTCTTAAGGTAATTCCTCCACAAAATAAAACAAGGAACCTTCATTCTAAATTGTGGATGCCCACAACCAATGAAAATATGCCATGTCACACCCTTTAGGGCTTTAGCCCAGAAAGTGGGGTCTCTAACTTCAACTTTAGTTATCTCTCAAACTATGAGGAACCATGTGGCATATCACATACCATTGGAAAGATCTCAACGAGGAGAATCCAATGACATGGATCTCCAAGTCAAGCTCAATATTTTGACCCTTCAAAAACCCTTGACAAAGTCAAGGTACATCCTCTGTCCAGGTAACCCAAACCTTAGGACTTGGTTTTTCAACCATCCAACAATGTAGCTGCCAACTTGATGTAATCTGACTCTTACTAGGCAGTGTTCATGAACAAATTGATATCAATGAATGGTATTTTAGTCAAAATCAAACCCAGTGAAACCTTAGGGTTGACATCAATGACAACATCATCCAACAAACTAGAAGAAGATGTGATGTGTTGTAATGCCTCCGAGTGATGCCAAGTTAGGTCTATTTATATGTGATGTTGTGGGTCAAATTTCTCCTCTAGGCCAACTTTTACTTTTCAAGTTGACTTGGTCCAACAATAAAAATAATATTTTCCATGTGCGAAAATTAATTTTTCCAAGTGCAAGTGGTGTCTCCTTATGGTTTGTTGGGCTTTCGTAATGGGAAAATTGCTCCCTTAGTTACCAATTTTCGACAAAGACTACAATATACGTTGACATGTCATTACCATGTCATTAAACTGCCACGTGGTGTTACTTGTTGCTGTCATGTGTTTGTATACCTTTCACATGTCCCTTGCCGCCTATGCAATTGTGCCACATGTCATCTCCCCATGTTGCCATGTCACCCATGTTGCCACGTAGTGCCACCTGACACACCACCTGTACTGCCACGTTGTACCTGGGGTCCAGCTGTTAGTCAAGACAAAGAAATCGATAATCTAGGTATTTTTTAAGTGTTTTCCTCGGTGCATCTCTGAATTCCCAAATGCTTGGATACATTCGAGAGGCCCGAATACATGCTAGAGGCTTGGATGTGAAAGAATGAGGTGGATTGAATCCACTATCCGCCTTGAAACATTAGCTTGGTGCATGCTTGGATATCCAAATGCTTGGATTCCACAATGTGACGACTTGTCAATTGCGGATCTCTGTCAACTAATGGCGGGGAGTGTGAACTTTGTTTTTTTTTTTGGCGCTATTTTCCTTTGATAACAAATTTTGGTGTTTTTGCACATTCCACCCGAAATGTGGACTTTTCCATTGTTTTCTTCTTAGCAAGGTTATGAGCCGCGCAAACCATCTCCGGTCAACAAACACCACTTGAACTTGACATGAATGACAACTGTTATGAATATAATGTACAAAAATAATATACAATAATTTAAATAATAGTAATCACAATAAAATTTAATTAAATAATAAATAGTTACTAAAGAGGCATGTCATAAAATACATGACCGTTCATGAAGGGGCACTTGCCTAGGTATATAAGTGGGTCCTCATTAGTAACTGGAATGAACAAAGTTCATTCTTCAAGTTAAATACTCCATAAGACTTAGAATATGTAGATCTCCATTAAGGATAAAAGTGTGAAAATTTCTAAAGATAACAAACCAGAAATCCTACTGCAGAAAACTGATTTACATCACCTACTTGTATTCTTCATTTAACAAGTTATTTTCAAAAATGTTCAAAAAATATTAATGTAAATACACTGCAACCTACACCACTATATAGATCAAGAACTGAAAAATAAAGGAGACAATCATGCAAAGGACACACTTATTTTTGGCCTAAACGTCCCCAAAAAAACCCAATGCGGGAAAATCGGTGCAATGGATATGAGGGTTTTATTATTAAGCAAATTTCTGAATACAACTAGGGTGCCAAATCTGGCTCACCCAATAGAGAATAAACCCGACAGAAGTACCTCTATCTGGAGATAGATATTTTGGTGAATTCAGCAACTGGATGAACAAACCCCACAGGTGACTGCGCTGTCCCTTGTGTTGCGCAATGATGGCTGCTCCAAGCTCTGTGCTGGAATTGCGTCACCCTCCCAGTGAGCCTTCCTGGCTCAAAAAGTCGATATGTTGAATTGCTGCTCTCTTTGCCTCACAAAAACCCCCAGTGCTACCTCTAAGTGACTGCGTCAGCTCCTCTAGCCTCTGCATCACCCTTTCTGGAGTTGCGCTATCCCTCCTAGTTATGCTCTGCCTCTCTACTATGTATTCTCAGCCTTGGATTGAAGTCCCTCTGCCAAATTGCCCCTCTGCTAGAGATTTCCTCAATCGATTTTCCTCTAGAGAACTTCTCACTTCAAAAAATCAATTTTCTCCATCTCTCTGTGTGTCTTCTCCAATTGACCCCAAGCCTCCATTTATACTTTTCTTGTTGAGAAATCAACAGATGAGATTAAGTCTCTAATCAACGGCTAAGATTAAATTAGACTTGATCCTCGTCTCTTAGAAGTTTCTCACCCATATTTTTATTAATACCAATTAATATTTTAATTTTCCTAAGTTTAGACTTAGGAACCCCATAAAAAATATTAATTATTTTAATAAAATACAATCTGGGTGGAATTTCACCAAACTATTTCTGGGTCTTGGAGATCTCATGTGTTGTAGCCCCTCCACAAAATTTCAGAGCTAGAGCACATATGATGCTACCCAAAAATCAACACTCTCTCTTAGCGAGGAATGTGCTTTAGCAATACTTTGTAGTAGAAGTATCACACTGATCCAAAATGTCGGTCCTCTACGCTGCTGCCCTCCATCCATTGCATTGTTGCAACCTGTATTGCTACCCATGACACTGCCACTGTGGTTGCTACATCTATACTGCAACTCCCTCTCAATATGTGCATCATGCTGCCCATAGCAATGTGACTCAGTTGCTAGAAGTAAGCATCTGAAAAAGTCACCCAAAAGCTGACATGCTAGTCAGTCTGGATACCTCGTGATGCTGAAGCTACCTCTGCTGCTAATCTGTTCTGACCCTCTGATGCTACCGCACTGCTGTTGTATTTGCGCTGTGCCTCTCGCACTGCTCAACACTCTACTGTGCTGATTTAGACTTTGGCACTCTAACTCTGCCATTGTTGCTCCATCATCCCTTGCACCAACTGACTCCCGTTATTCTGCTACTGTCATTAAGGGCTCCCATAGCCATATCCGATCCAAGAGTTGGGCACCTCAAGGATCTTGCCCCTTTTCATGTAGTCCTCTTGACTACAACTTAATATCGTCCCACCTCTTCTCTAGAGGTGCATGAGCACTCATGGCGCAATCCTCATTATCGTCCTCTTTGTCAACTTTTGATGGAGCAACCTTTGAGTGAAACTTCTCTTCCTTGCCCTTCTTCCGAGGGCATTGAGTGGCGAAATGACCCAGTTCTCGACATTTGAAGCACTTGACTTTGGATATATCTTTCTCTTTCCTCTTCTGCTGCCCTTGCTGTCCCGTTGATGCGAGCGCTGCATCCTCCTCTTCCTCCTTCTTGGCTCTAATCCCTTTGCTGCTGCTTCCCACCTTGGTCAATCGTCTGATCTCTTCCTGTCAAAGAATTGCCCACATTTCCTCCCAACTGGGGAGAGAAGCCCTACCCAAGATGGTTTGGAAAAAGGTTTCCCAGTCTTCAGTGACTGCATTCAAAGTGGTTCTAACCATGAATTCAGGATCTAGAGTAGACCCTACGGAAGTTAGCTAGTCTTAGATCCCTTGCAACCTGAGAAGGAAGGGATCGATTTCTTCTTCCTTCTGCATCTGATACTGTCTCAACTGACTCTCTAGAAACATCTTCCGTTGAATGGAAGTACCCTTGTACAAAGTGGTCAAGGCCTCCTACATTTCCCTTATTGTGTCCTTCTCAGCAATATGTGGGATCACATGATCCTTGACCTCGTCCAAGATCATGCACTTCGCTTTAGCCTGAGCCTCCTTGTACTTCTTGAGAGGATCAACATCAACCGGAACAAAAACCGTCTTCAAGGCATAATCCTTGAATGCGATTTTTGTCCAAAACTGCCAAGATCCTGGCCTTCTAGATGACAAAGTTGTATGCTCCATCCAACTTGTACAGATTCTGTTATCCTCCATAATGTCCCAGGTTGAGAGGAATCGACAGAGGTAACCACAGACCAAGCTTTTAGTTTGGTAGCTAGCCCTACCAAGCCAGAGACGGCTCTCTCTATGAAATTATAGTCAAAAGATCATTGAGATATAAAGGATTTTAGGCTAGATAGCTAGGCTCAAGTGAGTTTTGGGAAATTTAAGGTTTTGTTGTTGGATAAGGGAGAAAAACCAGGTAGCTAGATTAGAGGGTTAAAGGGTCAAAATGTTACAACAACAAAGATATGAAGGAGCAAGGTAGCAACACTTTTGTGATGAATCTTAGGTTTTGTCGATGTAGTATGGTGTTCAGATGAAGCATAAGGGTCGTAATGAACATGAAAAATGAAAATTCATTAAGCAAGAGTGAAAGTAACATATAATAATTTTCCATCAAGACAGAGCTTAGCGAAAAGAATTATGTTTATATATTGTAAGGAAAACTATTGAAGAGATGATGAATGGAAAAGGAAGATAAATATCATTCATATAAATTAATAACAGAGGAAAAACAACACCACAAACTTACTGCAGATGAATTCCTAGATAATAGCTGCAAACTGTATCCTTTGATTTCTAGAAAATGTCCAAGTACAATCTATAATAGTTCTCTCCTCTCAAGTCGAACCATTCAAATGACTTAGAAAATGATACATATAGATTGAAACATCAATTCCCTGCTCTCAGGGGTAGAATCCATGCCTTTTGGAGTTGTTCCTCAAAGATCTCAACCAAAACCCTAATGATTAGGGAGGTTTAAACAAACCCTCCATATAGTAAAACTGATTCATTTGACCAAAACAAAAGACTTACTAGCGTGCATCTACCTCATTTGACTTTCATCTAACATAATTACACCCCAGTTACATGATTAAAAGGTCAATTACATCTTTACATAGGTAAAAAGTAAAAAATGGTCAAATTGTAGATGAAATTCAACCTCCTGGAAAAAGCATATTGAAATCTGTGAAAAGCGCAGCTTCGGCTGCAAAAAGTGCAGCGTGATCTTGCAGGAAACTTTTGGAGGCCTTCCTGAACTCCAAATTGAGCTCATGATAGCTCATTGGAAAGCTCTTTCTGTCTGCTACACAATGTATTCCTCAAGCACTGAAAAAGACCAAGTATTACCCCTCAAAAGTCAATTCTCACAAGATTGGTCAAAAAGCGTAGCGTGGCTTCCAAAAACAAGGCAGAAAGGTGTTTTTTTGAGCGGTTTTTGGGAATTTTCTCCTTGTAAAAGCTGATGAATGAAGAAGCCAAGTGTCCAAAGATGATGTAGAGGTCAAATTCCATCTAGCCATGTAAAGGTTTTGTCCATACAACTCCCCAAAAAAAGCGTAGCATGGCCCATGCTACGCTTTCTGCAGGCTAATTGTACCAAAACTACAAAAATGTTCAAAAAAACAAAATTTCTTCAAAATTGATATACAAGGCCATCAAGTGGTCTTCTAAGCTATAACGGAGACATCAACAAGCAAATCTAATTTTTCCTTCCCTTTTTTCTTGATTAGTGTTTCATTTAGCCTAGCTTTCATTTGCTTGACTTTGACCTTCAGAATCATGTTCCTGGTGTAATAGTGGGCATCCATGTGTTTCTGAAGTCTCTTGTCCTAGTTTGTCTTCTTGAGCAACTTCTCTAAATGATCATTGATTTTGCCTAGCCAATATTCCTTGTCTTCATCATTTTCCCTATCAATAAGCTCATCCACCGTAACTTGCTTCCTTTGTTGTTGAAGTGCCTTGTTAGAGCCTTTTGTATTTGATTTTTGTTTACCCTTATTCTTCTTTTGCAATTTCATGATATGTTTCTGCTAAAGCATCTTGTCAATTTTTAGCTGCATGTTTTCCTGTTGTAGGCATGTTATCAAAGCATTTGCCTCTATCAATTTGTCATGCAAGCTTTTGAGTTCATACTCCTTGTTCACTATAGGTTTCTCAACTGTTTTGGGGTCCTCATTGACCTTTGAAGTAGTCTCATGATGCAAAAGTGATCCTTGTTGTGCTAATGTAGAAGGCTTGGCCTCTTCCACAACTTGTGGAGCAAACACAAGCCTATTTCCTCTCTGATAAGTCTTCACTACTTTATCCTCACATTTCTTCTTTTTCATTCTAGACCTACTTGATGAGTCAATTTCCTTTTGAGTAGGGGGTTGTGAGGATGAAGTAGGTCTAGCAGGCTGGTTGGAAGAAGGCAAAAAGACCTCTTCTCCAATGAATGTCTCCCTGTGAATCTTCAGCTGTTTAAGATGATGAAGAACAATAATCTTGATAAGGGAGTGATGAAAGAGGCTATTTTGCTGTAGCTCACTTTTCCTATGTTGTACTTTGTATGCCATTTTTCTATGCTCCTGTAAATATAATAGGGTATATTGAGCAATTTTACCCTAGTGAAATGCATTAATAATCTTATGTGATAGCCATAGAGTCTAGAGAATCTTCCTTCACAAGTGAAATGCTTCATTATGATCTTAATCATGGGTGCAAACTTGTCAAGGAGCTGGCCAAAAGGAAAGATCCTCTTGATGTCATCTTTGTATGGA
>Ga0115848_100900_pt1 | contig 12290 bp, 9 predicted proteins | sample InSIn3gowninarea_FD_83862 | JGI IMG/M metagenome (GOLD analysis project Ga0115848, IMG submission 83862) | reverse complement strand
AAATCTATATAAAAGAAAATGTGAATTGACACCATCAATTGCTAAACCAAACTTGAGACTTCTCGGTTCATCTTGAAATTTTTTAGGCCACATATTTTCTATACGTTTCATTGCTCTAGAATCTTCAGGAATGTGTAATACACCATCTTCACTTCTATTTTTTGCATGCCAATCCATATACTATGCTAGTGACTTACACTTATACATTTTAATGAACCTCTCGATAATTGAAAGATGATGAACAATCTTTCGAGGAATATTATTCCCTACAGTTCTAGAACAGTATCTATTTTCACCACATTTGGACATACATTCAATTTTTCACATGGTCCTCGATATAATATGCAATCATTGATACAAGCATGATATGTAACACATGATACCCCTACATCCTTCATAATTTTTCATGCTTTTATGCATGAAGAAGGGATGACATTGTCACTTGGAAGCAACTTTTAATTTAGCAACCTATAATATAAAATAAAACCATAAAATTATTGTGTAAATAGTAAACAAATAATAGAAATGCCTTATAAATATGCAAAAATGATTTAAATTTTTTTAAAAAGTACATACTTCAAAAGATCATTGAGACTTGTATTTGTCAATCCATTTTTGGCCTTTATATCCATGATAAGCAGGAGCGCTTCCAACTTGAAAATAGATTCTCCATTATATAAAGGTGTGTTGGTAGCCTCGTACATGCTATCATTTTCAAATTCACCATGGTTTACATTGTCATGTTTATGACGATTATCATTCATGTCTATATTTGCATCATTTTCTTTTATATAGATTTATTGAAATAAATTATGCATTGCATTTGGTTGTTGATAATGAGCATTATATTGTCTTTCATCATTTTCACTATCTAAATTCATGATTTTAATAAGCGTTGTTGGATTTGGATTCGTCATGAATTGTACATATGCATCACTGCTTAATATGTTCTTTAGTTGCCTCCTTTTTTCCAATTAATATTTTTCAATGTAGCGTTGGCGTATAACTTATTGTATTTGACTCATCTTGTGTATTTGTTGTAGTACTAGGATGTGCCTGTAAAATTAATTACTACAAATAATTAAAAACTTTAATAAGTATTTGAAATATCAAATAAGTATTTATCAATAACTTTAACAAGTACATAACTTTAAGTACATAACATCAACAAACAACCTCCCTTTAGGTTCTTCAACAAACTAAGAAATAATGTATAACTCTAAAGTCATAATTGCAATACACCTAGTACGACATTATTCAATCTCTACTACAATCTCCTTTTTCTTGATGCTTTCATCCTGGTTTAATAAATACATTTGGATCTCTTGAATCCAAACATCTCTTACGTGTTGTAATATATTTTATTGATATTGTAATGCACTAAGATCTCATTGCCTGGACTAAGAGTTACAATAGGAACCAACCTACAAAACTTCTCATCATTCTAGGCATAAAGTCATATTTATCATTTGCATATTCTACAAAAAAATAATTTGCTGGACTACCTATGCCTTTGAAGTTGTTTATATATCTTGTGATATTTCCATAAATATTTGATCGACCATCAATGTGCAAATGTTTTGAATCTTTTTTTACTGATGTTGCATTTCCACATATACCATATTTAGCCATACTGAAGAAATATTATGTTAACATTCTCCAATCCCTCATATTATAAATTGGCCTATAAAATGGCATCAACGATTCTTTTTCAATATAGTGGCAAACTCGCACATTTGAAAATATAAACAAACCCATGCCTACATTAGGAATATCCGAAGGTTTGATCGTATATGAATTATCATAATAAGTGAATTGTTCATAACCTTTTAGAAAAGGTTTTCTGATTGGCCATGCACCATGTGCCTTGTGGTCATATTTAGACTTGTATAACTGTAAATAATTAGGTGTTAACTGCAAATCACCAACACTCTCATCTGGTAGCTCAATTGGCTTAACATTTATTAGTACTCATTGAATTCATTCTTCATTTCTTATTCTTGCAAATTATTTTATTTTATCTTTATCCGATGAATCTACATATTTTGGTATTGATTTTTGCCTAACATTATCTAAAATATGTTCAACACATCCAATAGGTTCAACTGGACCAATGGGATTTTTCTAAATCGTAGGAGGTAATGCTCCCTCTATATTTGGTAGTTCAACCATATAATAATATTGTACTTCTACATCTCTCATTCGATGTTTTTTCCAACCCTTACATATAGAACACCCACATACAATAGATGCTCTATAATAAAGAGTGATAGGGTTAGTAAATCCTTGTATTGCATTATCAACCATTGGTTCAGTTCTTGGAAATGCACATCATGTTTGGTACAACTTTGTCGTTACTTTGTCTCTTCCAATTATAGACTTAATTGTGGTCAATAAGAATTTTTGTCAGACCTAATATAAAGTATATCAACATAAATAAGATAATAATTCATAGAGAATTTGAGAATCAAATTAATCAATCATGCATGCTAATTAATTACCTTTAGGTCTTCATCATCATCTAAAGATACAAATATTCTCTTCTCATGAATTAATGGTGGTATAGGATCATGGTCTTCTTCAACATGATTTTCATCATCTATTGATGAAATATTTGTCCTCCTCTCATGAATTAATGGTGGTATAGGATTATGGTCTTCTTTGACATGGTCTTCATCATATGTTAATGAACTATTTATCCTTCTCTCATGAATTAATGGTGGTATAGGATCATCATCGAATGACACAACGTCAGTCCTAACCCTCAACATATTGATCGCCAAGACAATGATGATATTGATAATAATATCAATAACTTGCTTCAACATTAAGCAATGATGTATAAGATTAAGACTTAAGGTATAATATATAAGGTTTAATGTATAAGACTAAGATTTAATGTTTAAATTTTAAGTTTTAAATGATTAGCATTTAGGGTATATTTAATAACGTTTAAGGTTTAGGGTTTACAATTTAAGGTTGGATCAGCAGGTATGATTCCCAAGGTGAATCATGTGAGACATTGTTCCATCTATTTATATGCATTTAGGGATCCTATATAACTATTCAATGTTATTTATTGATTTTTTATAACACAAGTTTTATTTATAATATAAAATGATTTAAAAAGAATATAATGTGTAATATACAAGTATAGATATTGCATTATCTATGTGGGTTGTTAAAAGGTAATTTGGAATTATAGGGTTTAGGGTTTAGGGACTAAGATTTAGGGTTTAAGGTTTATAGTTTAGACTCTACATTTTATGGTTTAGGGTTTAGGGTTTATGGTTAAAGGTTTAGGGTTTATGTTTTACAATTTAGGGTTTAGGGTTTAGGATTTAAGGTTTACAATTTAGTTTTGGAATGTATAAAGCATTATTGTAAGGTTTTGTAATGTTCTTGTTTGTAAATTCACTAATACTTAAAGGCATATTTAGATACCTTAAGTATTTAAGTGAATATGATAATGTGTAACTTGTCCTTCACTCCTTATCATAAGCTTGCCCCTTGGGTAAAAGGGTGAAGCATGATATACCTTTGTACATTGGTTAATAGGGTGATCCAAGGGAGGATTTTGCCCTATAAATAGAAGACCCCTTCCTTGTGATCACTCAATAATTTTTGAAGTAAAATTATGCTCTAGGATAGTGTTTAGGAGATGAAGGTGATGTTGTAAGAGAGTTATCTTGTGAATAAGAAAGATCCTAGTTAGTGGATGTACTCTCATTAGGAGAGGAACCACTTTATATCTTATGTTAATTTGTGAGATTGTTTCATATTTAGTGAATTGTTGATTGAGTGAGCTTTCTATAATCTTGGGCATTTAGGAGTTAAGTGTGTTCTTAGTTCTTTCATTTAGGGTATATGGTTCAGGGTTTAGGGTTTACGTTTTACAATTTAGGGTTTAGGGTTTACATTTTACATTTTATGGTTTAAGGTTTAGGGATTATGGCTTAGGATTTAGGGATTATATTTTGCAATTTAGGGAATCAGGTTTAGGGATTAGGATTTAGGGTTTAGGTTTTAGAGAGTAGGGTTTGGACTTTACATTTTACAATTTAGGGTTTAGGTTTTAAGGTTTACAGTTTAAGGTTGGATCAATGAGTATGATTCCCAAGGTGAATCATGTGAGACATTATCCCATTTATTTATCTATATGCAGAGATCCTATGTAACTATTCAATGTTATTTATTGATTTTCTATAACATAAGTTTTATTTTTAATATTTATTGGGAGACATATGTAATGATTTAAAAAGAATATAATGTATAATATACAAGTATAAATATTGCATTATCTATGTGGGTTGTTAAAAGGTAATTTGGAATTTTAAGGTTTAGGGTTTAGGGATTAAGGTTTAGGGTTTAGGTTTTACAATTTAGGGTATAGGGTATAGGGTTTAGGGTTTACATTTTACAATTTAGGGTATAGGGTATAGGGTTTAGGGTTTACATTTTACAATTTAGGATTTAAGGTTTAGGGTTTAGGGTTTAGGCTTTACATTTTACCATTTAGGGTTTAGGGTTTATAGTTTAAGGTTGGATCAGCGGGTGTGATTCGTAAGGTGAATCATGTGAGACATTGTCCCATTTATTTATCTGTATTTAGGGATCCTATGTAACTATTTAATGTTATTTATTGATTTTTAATAACACAAGTTTTATTTTTAATATTTATTAGGGGGCATATGGAATGATTTAAAATATATATATAATGTATAATATACAAGTATAGATATTGCATTATCTATGTGGGTTGTTAAATGTTAATTTGAAATTTTATGTTGATAACTTAAATGTACTTAAGACATGAAAATCTCTAGGGTTAACTGTTTAGGATTTAAGGTATAATTAATATGGTTTAATTAATAACATTTAGGGTATACAATTTAAGATTTGAGGTTAATTATTTAGGATTTAAGGTTTAAGGTTAAATGTTTAAGGTTTATGGTATATTTAATAAGGTGTAGGGTTAAAAATTATAGGTTTAGGATTTAGGATTAAATGTTTTATGTTTAGGGTATATTTAGGGTTTAGGGATTAGGGTATACTTAGGATATAGGGTTTAGGGTATATTTAGGATATAGGGTTTAGGGCTCATTTTTCTTCTATTTCTAAAATCTCTATGCAAAATTGACGATGAGAGTGCAAAAACTTTGGCTTTTTAGAAGAGGTTAAGTATTGACATGATGTTGTGGTTTTGGATTTCTTTTGAGAATATGAATGTAAAATTTGATTCAATTTTCTGTTGATAATTCAAATGTACTTAGGATATGAAAATCTTTAGGGTTCAATGTTTAGGGTTTAGGGTATAATTAATATGGTTTAATTAATAACGTTTACAATATACGATTAAGGATTTGAGGTTAATTATTTAGGATTTAAGGTTTAAGGTTAAATATTTAAGGTTTAAGGTTTAGGGTATATTTTCTAAGGTTTAGGGTTTATGGTTAAATATTTAGTATTTATGGTTAAATATTTAAGGTTTAGAGTTAAATATTTAAGGTGTAGGGTTAAAAATTATAAGTTTAGGGTTTAGGATTAAATGTTTAGTGTTTAAGGTTTAGGGTTTAAGGTGTATTTAGGGTTTAGAGTTTAGGGTATATTTAGGATATAGGGTTTAAGGCTCATTTTTCTTCTCTTTTTGAAATCTCTATGCAAAAATGACGATGAGAGTGCATAAACTTTGGTTATTTAGAAGAGGTTAAGTGTTGACATGGTGTTGTGGTTTCGGATTTCTTGTGAAAATATGAACGTAAAATTTGATTCAATTCCTGTTGATAATTTAAATGTACTTATGACATGAAAATATTTAGGGTTAAATGTTTAGGGTTTAGGGTATAATTAATATAGTTTAATTAATAACGTTTAGGGTATACGATTTAAGATTTGAGGTTAATTTTTTAAGATTTAAGGTTAAATGTTTAGGCTTTATGGTATATTTACTAAGGTGTAAGGTTAAATATTTAAGGTTTAGGATTAAATATTTAAGGTTTAGGATTAAATATTTAAGGTGTAGGGTTAAAAATTATAAGTTTAAGGTTTAAGATTAAATGTTTAATGTTTAAGATTTAGGGTATATTTAAGGTTTAAAGTTTAGCATATATTGAGGGTTTAAGGTTTAGGGTGTATTTAAGATATAGGGTTTAGGGCTCATTTTTATTCTCTTTATGAAATCTCTATGCAAAAATGACGATGAGAGTGCAAAAACTTTAGCTTTCTAGAAGAGGCTAAGTGTTGACATGGTGTTGTGGTTTTGAATTTCTTTTGAGAATATGAATGTAAAATTTGATTCAATTTCTTGTTGATAATTCAAATGTACTTAGGACATGAAAATCTTTAGGGATATATGTTTAGCATTTAGGGTATAATTAATATAATTTAATTAATAACATTTAGGGTGTACTATTTAGGATTTGAGGTTAATTATTTAGAATTTAAGGTTTAAGGTTAAATGTTTAGGGATAAATATCATTCAAACTAAATATTTATAGTTATATTTAAAAATATATAGAAGGAAATATGGGTATATTTTTTACATCTTAGCAAATATACATAAAATAATATATATGCCTAATTACTTTATCATGCAATGCGATGTGATTATCATTCTTATAACTTCACAAATTGATTAAATCTTATTAATGTGAGCGATGTGAAGATAATTTTTAAAGTTTTTAATTTTCCTAAAATGTATACTAGTCATGTATTAAAATAAGGTAGGATGGTAAAACTATAAGCTGGGTTTAACATATCTTACCAACGAGTCACATAACGATATATTGGTGATCATTACAACTCTTCCTCCACTGTCAACAATCTAACCCTTGTCTAACTGACGCAGGCTCCAAGCTCAATATGGCAAATAAAAAGCTTCCTAAGGCTAAGTATCGGTATGGTGACTAAATATATCCTTGAAGTGCAATGGGATGCAAGGATTAACATCAAGTGAGTAGTTAATGTCTTGCCAAGAGTATCAACCCTCAATGATGTAGCCAATGGACTGATAATCCATTAGTGTCACCCAAAACAACTCTCATCTCCCTTATTTTTAGTCATTCAATAGAAAGTAACGACTCCTATCCTATGAGAAGACTACCTTGGTGATCAAATCTAAGTGTAGCCCGCTCTATGACTCAATAATTATAGTGATGGAAACTCAATAAAAGCATAATAAATGGTTGGTCATCACCTCCAACTCATTCATATTCATTTTAAAGGCATATGCATCTAATAAATAAAACAACTACATTAGCATTTAGCATTGCACAAACATTAACATTGAATTAACATTAACACTAACACTGAATGTAATATTAATATTGCATTAACAATAATATAATATTAATTATATTAACTAAGCATTAACATAACATTACCATTGCATTCTAGTAAAATTGACATAACATTAACATTGCATTAACACTAACATAATATTATATATCGATTAACATAACATTAAAGTAACAATAATATCGCATTCAATCATTATTAATATTAAGATTAACATAATATCATATTGCGTCATTATTAACATTAACATTAACATAACATCGCATAATTTAAACCGTTGATCCTTAATTTTAATAAAAGTATATAACCCACAAACATTAAAAAATGTTAATGCTTTTTTTTTTTTAATATTTTATGCACTAGGTGATGCTACACTTTATGCTTACATTGACACATTATCTTGACGCTTCATCTTGATGCAATAAAAGCATCAAGCAAAGCATCAAATCAAACAGTAAGATGTTAAAAGTAAAAAAGGATCGAGCCCACATACCCCATAAGTCATTTTCTCACTCGAATAGAGTATGAGGATAGGAGAAAATGATTTTATCATGCTATAAGAGGATAAAAATGGTTAGATCTATCAACATCTAATCCTTTTTGGTAAGATCTAATCCAGATTTGTCATATTGACAGCCAAATTCATATGTAAGTACTCTAAATTCAATTTTTTACTTTCAAAATCATTTTTGCAATAAATATTTACAAATTTTTTTTATACAAATAGAACATTCATATATATATTTTATTTTATTTTTTTACTGGAATAAGTATTTAGGAAAAAAAAAATCATAAAATTAACCTAGAGTTCAAAATAAAAATGCAAACTAACCTAAGGTTTAAAATAAAATCATATCCATTCTAATGGGAGGAAGAGGGGAATGACCATGGTATCAGAGGAGATGACGTACCACATGTGCCACCTTTGCCTCGCACGTTCATCCAGGTTTGAGGTGGATGGAAGCTGCATCTTGGTCATGATTATTTTTTATGCTTGATCATTTCAAAAGATGCAAGGGAGCGATCTAGGCATTGATGTGCCAATTCGAGCATGCAATGATGTTGATTAGACTGTGATGGGGTGGGAAGCAATGTTGAAGCTGATAAAAGGTGGCAGGTGGCTTGACGGTATCCATTTCTTAGTGGTGAAGGCTGACACACTAATGCATGTAGTGCTAGCGCTAATGGCAGACAATAGTGCAGAGGTGTTGGAGGAGCACAAAGACCTTCGACCCGAGCCATCGAAACTACTGTTGAGTGAAGATGTGGAGGTGGAGCTCAAAAAGGCCGAATATTGGAACTTTCTCTAGAAGTTCAAAGGATATGACATGGGAGTGTGCCACCAAATGGCAAAAAGCTAGGAGGAAGGGAGGGTTACAATCGAATGTTTTTCCTTTGTAGTCTCATCGACTATCATTGCAGACATCTTAGGTTTAGTCAAGGAGGGTCTCAAAATAATCGAGGAGAAACACCTATAGAGGATCGAGTTGGATTTCTTTAGCTTGAACGAAAAGATCAGCTGGGATGGCACCTTCATTGTGAGAGAAGGCCTTCCTCCTCCGTGGGCAAAGGTGGTTGGCATAGTAATGAGCTATCTCATGCTTTACTCACAAATGGTCTAGTTATGGGGCTACCACTTGGTGATATTCAACAAAATGAGGTGGTGAAAGAGAGTGAACATTCCTTTCTTCTTATTCAAAGAGTTGAAGAAGGCTACCAAGGACTTCCAGGAAGGTTGCACTAAATATGCCTTACACTAGGGCTTATTATTCTTAATTGCCAAGGAAATGGTGCATTGAAATGGTTGGGGAGGTGACCCTGATGATTTTCTTCCACTAATCAAGCGAGCGAAGGAGGAGACCCCTAACGATAGCTGAAAGAGAAACAAAAATACAACTAGTGGTCATAGACATTTAGGTAGGAAGACTACTCGAGTGGTAAAATTGGATTACGATTTAGAGGAGGGAGGGTCTAAGGAGGAGGAAGTGATTGGAAGGAAGTCACAACCACTTAGAGCTAGAGGAGAGCTGACTCAAGAATTTGCCAAGGTAAAGGAGGCACTAATGAGTGGGGTAGCCTTCCTCTCAACGTAGATTGACTAGTTACAACAACTGGTGTGGGAGGCGTTGGAGAAGCAAGGGGGAAGCTTAGCTGGTGAACACATTTTTAGATGTAGTGGGCCATGAAGGTGGTTGACTGTGAAGGGGAAGTGTCAATGAGTCCATGATAGCTGGCATTTTTTTCTATTACTCTTTTCATTTTGGGCCAGCATGGCAGTATGTATTTAGTGCTTAGTTAAGCACATAATGTGTTTTGTAAGTTTTGCAAGGCCTTCATGTTTAATCCGACGATCTATATGGGTGTTGGTTTCCCTTAAAATCTCTCTAATTTGATCAAAAAATAAAATAAAATCGTAAAACTAACCTAAGGTTTCAAAAATGCACACTGAATTAAACCTAGGGTTTGAAAAAATCATAAAATGTATGTTATACACACTGAATTAAACCTAGGGTTTTAAAAATTATGGTATAAACGTTGAATTAAACCTAAGGTTTGAACAAAAATTAACTAACCTAGGATTTTAATTGAACTAAAAATCGTTAAATTTAAAAATATTGAAACAAATTTGAAAAAAATGTAACAAATTATAAAAAAACAATATACCGATAATTCATATACCTCATCCTATTTTGTTTTTTGTTTTATAAAAATGATCACATGAAGTCTATATTTATACATAACAAGTCACTAATTTTTTTATAATTTTTAATTTTAACTTAAAATTTAATTAAACTTTAAATTTAACATATAATTTATATTCAATTAAAATTTAGTATTAATTTAATTTTAAATTTAAAATACCTTCAAATTGAAATTATAATATAATCTTAAATTTAAAATATAATACAATTAATTTCTAATTTTAATTTAAAATTTAATTACTATGAATTTTACATTTTAATTTAAATGTTAGGAGTTAGGGTTAAGGGTTTTAGGGTTAGAGGTTAGTGTTAGGGTTAAGAGTTAGTGTTAGGGGTTAAGGTTAGGAGTTAGGGTTAAAGGTCAGTGCTAAGAGTTAGGGGTAAACATTAGGGGTTAGTGTTAGGGTTAGGGTTAGGAGTTAGTGTTAGGGGTTAGTGTTAGGAGTTAGGGTTAGAGGTTAGTATTAAGAGTTAGGGGTAAACATTAGGGGTTAGTTTTAGGGTTAGGGGTTAGCGTTAGGAGTTAGTGCTAGGGGTTAGTGTTAGGAGTTAATGTTAGGGGTTAGTGTTAGAAGTTAGGATTAGAGGTTAGTATTAGGAGTTAGGGGTAAATGTTAGGGGTTAGTGTTAGGGTTAGGGTTTAGGGTTAGGAGTTAGTGTTAGGGGTTAGTGTTAAGAGTTAAGGTTAGTGTTAAGAGTTAGGGGTAAATGTTAGGGGTTAGTGTTAGGGTTAGGGGTTAGTATTAAGGGTTAGGGTTAGGAGTCAGGGTTAGATTTTAGTGTTAGAAGTTTGACGATAAATTTTCACATTACCCATCAACAATAGTCACAATAATTTTGATCCATCCTCATCAATTACAGTATGGCAAATAAAAGGCCAATTTAAAAACCAACCTTTCATCTATACGAGATAATACTTTGGGCAAAATTTTGATTTTGTTTACCATCTTTTCAATATGATCCATTGGCACAACATCACATCTCTAATTAATTCCAAACTCCAGTTAAACCCCGCCTAAGGGAGTAGGAGGATGTTGTTTCCACCCCAAGTCAGCTACCCTAACATGCTAACTTAACGAAAGTGAAGTGTAACCATTGGTAGATGTTCTTTTTTTTCACTGAGCATACTTCGTCATATATTCTAATTTCCCACACAGTACTCATGGGTAGGATTTTTTTAATATGGTATGTATGTATTAATTAATGATACCTAAATCGAGGTAGGTAGTCAATCATAGACATCGAAAGGTGTGAGAACTAGCGTGATGTTTACCCTTATTCATGTTATCTTCATCAACCAGTATTTAATATAGTTTTTTTTCTTTTCGCTTTGTTCTCTTATCCTACATGTTGCATGGCGATTTTGTTGTGTTATAGTTTAGGTTAGGGTTAAACATAGTTATATTGTGTATTATATACATTTTGTATGCTAATAACATTTTTTGTTATTATCTTTATTTAATGATGGTCATGGAAGACGATGGAAAAGGAAAGAGGCCAAAATCACCAAAGAAAAAAACCACCAAGAAGGGTTTTGTAAGTTTATTTATGAATGTGATATGTTCATATTTTTTTAATAATATTTATTTCGAAAAAAAAACTAACTTTATTTTTTATCTCATCTATAGCAAAAAGATGATGGCCAAAATCTATAAAATGGGCACACAATTTATTAAGAGGGATTCATTAAAAAGAGAAATTAATAGATAAATGGGCATTGGACCATCAAGTAATGCACCTTTTGGGCTTGGTATTGGCACTATTTCATCATCATCGATGGATTCATCACCAACATGTGGTAAAATTACCTTGATTTATTAATTTAAAAAATTTATCGAAGTTATCCTTTAGTAATTATATGTTACATTCAACAAAGTTAATATAAGTATTGTAATTATAGAACAAGAGTTGGTGAATCCGGTTGATTTTATGATATGTAATGGTAATAATGATATTGAAATCAAGGTGGATGTCAATGGTGTAGTTATTAAAGACACTAATGGTAAGAATTGATTTAAACAATATATATTTCTATATTTATATTTGGAATATCTTGATTTACTAATATTATCAAAAAATTTCAGGAAAGTTTTTTATGATACAATGAGAAAACACACTTCTCATCAAATTGATCTCACATTGGATGTTGATTGGAAAAAATAAAAGGCATCAAGTAATATATATATATATATATATATATATATATATATATATATATACAATGCTTTATATATTTTGTTTTTTTTTTTTTAAAAAATATATATATTTTGTAAAAAAAAAAAGAGAAATAGA
>Ga0115848_100897_pt1 | contig 12306 bp, 7 predicted proteins | sample InSIn3gowninarea_FD_83862 | JGI IMG/M metagenome (GOLD analysis project Ga0115848, IMG submission 83862) | reverse complement strand
ACCCTTTAGGGGGCTCGACCATAAGGACCTTTAGGTGCTCGACCATAAGCCCCCCCACCCAATAAGTAAATTGAATGCGTAAGCAGGCTCGACTGTTAAGGCCGCCATCACCTTTAGGTGCTCGACTGATAAGGACCTTTAGGTGCTCGACCACCGCCTTTTAGTTACTTATTTGAGAGGGGCACCCAATAAGTAAATTGAAGAGGGCCGCCATCAGAGGAAAAGCATATTAATTGCTGAGCTTACTTTTGGATAATTACGTGTATAATAATAGAATTGAATTAGTACTGCTTGAGTTACTTGCTTCGGTACTGGAGATTCTTTTACTGCTCGCTGGGACAAGAAACTTGCTTGTCGATGAAACCCCGGCTGGCAGAAGAAACGACACGAGCTAGGTAGGAAAAGAAACAATTCTATCTTCCCCATCCCTCTATCCCCTCTACCCTCTATCTCTACCTCTCTCTACTGTAACCTATCCACCGCTATCTCTACTTCTCTCTACCGATACTAAATACTTTATACTCTAGACGTTCAGTTCATCAGTCCAGATACGGTAAGTCTATAGACGTGAAAGCCAGAACAACCCATCCCGAAAGTGTTTGTGTGAGGAGGTGCACCGATTACCCTAACAACTTATCCATGCATGACAAGGTGCCAACTTCAAAGAATGAGAGATGTGAACCAATGGATGGATAGGAGTTACAGCAGACACGTTCTTTTCAATCCATTAGATACAGATGTTCTGTTCAGTTCATATACGTGAAATCTATATACATGAAATAATTACCCCATCCCGACAGAGTGAGTGAGGTAGGTAGGTGCACCTATGAAGAGTGATTGATTGAAAGAAATCAAATGGACTAAAGCTAGATCACCACGGAAGTCATAGTCATGGCTTGAAAACGGGAAACAAGCGTAGTGCCAGGTCAAGTAGTGGAAATTACGTTTACTAGTGTAATTAGAGCTTAGAGTCTCATGCAAGTGGTTACAGTGTATGAAACCTTATGAAATAGGTACAACCTTAGAATAGGTAACTGCTTAGGCTTAATCAATTAGAAAGAAAATAGATCATTAATGGAACAATCACATCCGGAGTGCAGGCTGGCTTGACCAAACCGGCTTGAACCAACCTACTAAGGCTAATCACTTACCCTACCGGCTTCTATTACGCTTGAACTAGAAGTCCGTATGGATACAGAGAGAGTCCAGTCATTATCGCACTACAGAGAGGCTAAGCACAGAGAGTAGAGCTAGGAGTTAGCTTATGAACTCAAGCTAAGCACCATATGGATTCCACTGGTTGTTTCTTTATATGGAATGGGTGCCGTAGATATGCGATCATCATAGAAAATCTATTTGGATTTTGGATTATTCCCCACTGACTAACCTCACACTCACTAACCTTACTGGGCATGTGGTAACCTGAATAGCTGCTGCTATAGTACCTTCTCCCTTAGGTCTGGTCTACATGTCTGGTCTGGCGTGCCCTACCACCCTACCCTATGCGGTTGTGGAACCTCAGCAAGCAGCATTGGCTTACATCTGTTCTCGGCCAGCGGCATCTAACCATAAAGTATGGTGGTTTCTTATTGGCTAGCGGGATCCCCCACACATACACAGTCTGGTGTCTCTTTCGTCTATGCGGCAGCAGGTTCCATGCTCTTGGGTCTATTGATAAAGGCTTCAAAATATGGTATCGTCCGGTTCGGTCTCCGGTCGATGACGGCAGCGAGGTATTCGGTCACAGGGGGAAGGTGTTTTCACTGTTTAAGGGGTCCTATCGCGTATGATGGGGTCCTTCTCTCACGTCTGGTGCTGGCTAAATCCTCTCATCAGGGAGGTTGAGCCATTCAGGAAGATGGGCTAATTGGATGGTGAAATGAGAGGAGTCTTATTTGGAAAGAAAGCCCTACCCCTTTCACGAGGGAGGGGTAACCCAGTACGGAGGGAGGCAGAACTTCAGCTAGTAGGGAGCCAGACAGAACTCCGGCTAGTATGCTCTTTCAATTGTCACGAAGGATAAGCTCTTTCACGAGGGAGAAACAAACCAGTCCAGTAACGAAAGAAAGATATCTAATTCGATATTTTCACCTTGAACCAAGTTCTCTATGGAAGTAACATTGATTATCTCACTTTTAGTTTCATATGGGGCGATTCTTTCGAACCTTGGTGCCTTTTTAGTTATATCTCTGCTCTGGGTGCCTCCTTTTGAGTGGAGGTTCTTTCTCGCCTTTTGAGGGCGATTATTTCTAAAAATAACAGCTTAAAGAACATGTTTTGACAAAGTTGATACATAGCCACATACAGAAAGTTGATTTAATCCATTCATACCCATCTGGTCAGACAAGGTTTAGACAGGCATCCTGAAAGTTGAAGACAGACATACCCGTATCCTTATAGTTTGATCCTAGCCAGCCATGTTCGGGTTTCCCTTACAACCCCTTCTATGACAGTCTTAGAGTCCCTTACAACCTCTCCCTTCTAGTCTAAGCTTTCTATTGAAGTGATAAGTATAACCTTTCTAGGTAAGGTAGAAGAGTCTAAGCTTTCTATTCCAGTATCTAAGGCTTTCTCTCTATAACAGTCTATTGAAGTAAGGAAGAAGGTTTCTTATTCCCTCTCCTAGCTTCTAAGAAGGCTAGTGGGAAGATTAGATAAACCTTTCTATTCAAACTATTAGTCTAACCATTCTAGACAAGCTTCTAGTTTTTCCTGTCTATTCAAGCTATTGAAGTAAGGAAGAAGGAAGAAGCTAAACTTCAATAAGGAGAAAGAATGAGACTCGACCAGCTCGTTCCGATATCTAATCCAATATCTAATTCATATAATCTTATCGTGGCCATACTTATCTCGTCGTGGCACTAATAACGCAACGAACGGTAGCCAGCCAGCCCGAACCCGTAATCTCAGATTGGTTCAACCTCTGTAGGAAAAGTAATAAAGAGACAGAGCTTTCACCCTTTCAACCTCTGTAGGAACCGTAAAAACTAGGCAGTGAAGAGACAGACTCTAAGCTAGCCAGCAGCTGCTTATACGAACATTAGCCAATACGAACGTTAGCCAGCTAATCTTATCATTACTGATGGTGACTGAACTGATCGTAGCCATACGCTCCCTCGGGTTCGGGGCGCCAATACCTTTTAGTTCAATTTCGTGAAAGGGGTCTAATCGACGACCACTTCATTCCTAAAGATATAAGGATCGACGACCATTTCACTCCTAATCGGGTTGAGAAGGAAGGTTCGAAGGATGGGAATATACTAATTATTCCTTCGGGTTTAGCTCTTCCGTATTCCCGATCGATATTCCCGATAGAGGGGCCATATTGTAATGTTTCCGGGGAATGCATCTACGGAATGAAGGAACGACTATGAAATGAGGGGCAAGAGTAGTCCCTCTAGAGGTAAGGATGGATGGATGAAGGGGATCGATGGCTTAGTGAGCGACTAAATTCACTCTATAAACCTGGCTGGCCTTGTGGGTTATTGGATTTGAACCTGACTTAATAACCTAGGTCCCGGTTGGAGGAGGCTAGGACATATCGGGAAATTAGATATATGAACCTGGCCTGCTGGCCTTACTCGCTGCTTTTTCTTTTGCTTTGTATCGCTGGGATCGCTGGCTTGGGATCGCTGGTCTTGCTTGTTTTGGTGTTGGTCTTGCTTGCTGGTATGGTTGGATGGGCAACGCCAGGTTGATTAGGGGAATTTACCATGCGTGACTTAGGTTGATTAGGGGATTTTTCACTACTTAATAGGCCACCTTTCCACTCTCGAATTGACCAGTTCAAGGCCCAGATTCATGCAGACCAATGCTGAGAAGTTCTAAGCATACCTCCTAAGCGATTAAGTAAGTAAGGTGCGAAGCCGCTTGTCCCTCCGGGGGCAAGGACCGGTAGGGGCTTGCTTGACGTTAGGAAAGCAAGGATTCCATTCCAGAATGCTGTATCGGTAATCTAAGGCGTATAGGGGTGTACAGAGTGAAGGGTAAGGTTGTTTGATCGGTCCTGATAAGAGAAGATAATAGGCAGTCCCCAAGTAAGCGATTAATCAATATAGTTCGAACATGTCTATTTCTTTCTTCAGGTAGGTGAGTTTGGAAAGCAAGGTTCGGTAGTGAATAGCATGCCTACCTACCCTGGATTCCTGGCTCTGAAGCAGTAGTTGGTTGCAGGCAGCACTCCATAAGGTTGTTGGGTGCAGTAAGGGAAAAGTGGATAGATGCACGTAAGTAATCGGCTATGACCATACCTCCTTTGAATGATCGGACTCTTGGCTCGACTAGTGGCAAAGAATCCTGAATCAAGTGATCGAGTAGCGGGATCGAGTGAATCAACACCTGTAATCGAGTGCTCAACACCTGGATCTCCTCTTGGCTCTCCTCTCGGCATCCATTCAATGCCTATCCCAGTGTCTGCCGACTGGGACTGACCGGTGGGAAATTAGGTTCTCCGGGGTATTGCCAACAGGTAATCGGGACCTCCTAGTACTGATCGACTATCATGACCGACCAGAGGTTCTACTGAGTGATTAGAGCTTAAAAGAAAAGAGCTTCATTCTAAACTGACTGACTGACAAGAGTTCTAGCACTTACCTTCTCTTCTTCTAGGCGCAGAGTATAAAGCCAAGCCCGGTAGCTGGATGGAGAGACTCTTGCTCAGTCCCATGCCTTGTGTAAACCATTAGTCCTAGTCTCTTCTACTGGATGGAAAGACTGAATCTTCTATTCCCTTCTACTGGATCGAATGAATCAATGGATTATGGGTCCACTAAATTGACTATATACCCCATGCCTGGGTCTGATTCTAGCTCTCTTGAAACGGTGGAATTCTATCTGCATATGAATCTTCCCCATTAACTTAACAGCTCAGGGCTGCTGCTTTTGGTTCTTAAACCGGAATAATAGCTAGGATTGATTCCTCTTGATGCCTATCTCTTGTATTAGGGCCTGGGTACTACCTAATCTGTCTCACCCGGTAGGGGGGGTGCAATTCTAATCTAGTTAAGATCCTAATCTAGCTAATATGTGTAGTGATGGAGGATCCTTTCGGGTATGTTACAGGAACCAGACACCCGCATTTTTGGTGAGTTGTTCCTGTATAAGAGGTCTGGTCTATATGGAGCGTTGAATGGTATGTTAGGTTTTCTTTAGGCCTAATCTTGCGTCTTTATAGGTTTTTTTAGTTTCAGGATCTTACTAATAAGTAAGTGATCGGGTGCCTAATCTATGCTCCTCTCCTAATCTATATACGGATATCTTATGAAGGGAGGGCAGGGCAGTAGCGAGCGAGCTTGGAGAGGGTGGTAGCTCCTTCTAATCTCTCATGATAGCAACTTCTTTCTCTTTGTAATTGGGTTCATTGCAATGCCATTGTAATTGGGTTCATTAGTTGAGATAGCTACTCCAGTAAGTGTTATCCGGGACAAGAGGTATCAAGGACATAAAGAAAGAAGTTGAAGGTTACGAATGGCTGTTCCTTTCCTTTCCCCTGGCGACTGTATGTTCAAGGGCGTCTGTTCCTTCCTTCCTGTAGGGCGAATTACGAATTCCTTCCTATTCCTCATACTATGTTTTCAAGAGCGTATGGTCATGCATTCCAAAGATGAATATGTCTATTTCATGGGCATATATCGTTAATGAATTCAGGTCACGGACTAAAGCTAGTCCACCTCAATCTTCATGTACACATTATATCGGGTTCGAAAAGTAAGGTCCGGGACTACTCTACTCTTCATCTGCCAATAGCTTTTCACGTTTCAATAAGGCATTCAGGTCCTGAACTAATGTGGATCAGCCTTTATTTTGTTCGCTTCTTCATGCGCATAAGACATTAAGGTCGTCCACAATGGCCTGCCTTCCTCTCCCTAGCTTAATGAAGGCATTGAGGTCGTGAACTGATGTGGATCTGCCTGGCTGCCTCTCACATCTTCATGGGCCTGAGGGGTGAAGGTCGTCCACACCTGGATGATCTGCGCCTACCAAACTTCATGGACATAAGTTCCAAAGGTCGTCCACAACTGGTTGATCTGCCTCTAGCTTCCTAATAGGGCATGAAGGCCACCAACATTGGGCAAGGGGGAAGCAAGCTGGTCGAGGTATTGAATATCACCGAGCATCCGAGCTACCACTTCAGGCAGGACGCTCCCCACGCAAGATAGATTATTCTGTCTCTCCTCGAATAGCCCATAAATAAATCAAAGCGAAATGACATATATAAAGAATGAAGCACGGGGACGTCAGTCGAGGGAGGAAGTGGCTTATCGATGGCGGCGATGAATCAAGGTCAAGGTATGACACAGATAATAATTCAGATGCGGCGGCGGCAGGGGAACAGATTCCAGCAGAGAAGAAAGGCGATCATGCAGGCCAATCAAGGTGGTTCGGGGATTGGATTTGAATATGATGACAGATAAAGAGTAGTTGCGAGTTCGTTGGTTCTTTCACCAGTGAACGATCAACAGACCTTCTATTCTTTCCGTGAACAGTATAAAGGGAAGGCTTTAGTTTTCTAAACAGAAAGAATAAGGTATGGTTGGTTTTACTCACTTCACTGGTTTGAGCCCTGTTCACATAAATAATAAGGTACATAGGCTTTATCGGGACGGAAAACCGGAGAAATACCCTTATTTACTGGGTTTACTGGGAGCCCTAAACATTCCCGTACGTGAACTGACCCATTAATTCTAATTCCTCCCGAATAAGGTACCTGAAGAACTTAAAGCCTTTATTTGTGTTTTTGATTTAGCCCTTTCTCTCTTGAATCAGGTATTGTTCAGGGATGATAAAGATCGTGGAAAGGGTTATTTGCCAAATGGTAAAGAAACCCCCTAGAATAAATGAACTGCCCCTTACACCATGTAAATGCGTTTCAACCATTCAATAAATGGGTGCCGGTTAATTGGACTCATAAATCCACCAGCAAAACACTACAAGGCCCGATATATTATTACTGCAATAGATTACTTAACCAGATTGGTAGAAGTTGTATCCACAGTAGATTTCTCCATGGGACCAGCCCGATTCATATTCGAACACATCATCTCCAGTCCCCACTGGGGTATCTATCTCTCATTTCTCTATAGGCAAGTCGATGACTTATAGCCTTTTCAGTTTATTCCTCTGATCCACCCACCCGATAATCTGGTGCTCGTAAGGTCTAATACAGGTGCTCCTCCTTCCCATAACCTGGGGCTTGTTTGTTCTAATGACCCGATGCCCGATGCCCTACCTATTGCCTATGATCCGGTCCTGTTCTGAAAGCATTCCCTTGGCAGCATGTTGTAGTACAGTTCCAGAGAAAGGTCTTTCTAGCAGGTGGGTGTAAATTATGGCTTCATTAAGAAGAGGTTGGGCATGACTGTCCCTTGCCTCCACCAAGCCATCGTCCTAGCCCATAGGGTTCCGGGCAGTATAAATCAAAGGGTAAGGCTCCTATCTCTCCATCCATGCAATGAACCGGGGGCTCCTAAAGGTCTGATATTGGTGCCTTGCCTGTAAGTGGTAACTTGAAAGACCTCATGAGATAGGGCCTATTTCAAAGATCTATGTCTAGCAGGTGAAAGAGTGAGAGGTTATTTAATAGAAGCAATACCCCATCTGATTTCAATACATATGTTGGCATCCAACACACTATGAGTTCACGCCAAAGAAAGAAACTGCCCTCTTTCTTGGATTTACTCCTTACTTATAATATCTTAGCCCTTGGGTCGGTGGGCACCTTATAACATTGCTATGAACTTTAGCTTACTCTGCATTACTGAAATCGACGACCTACAAATGTGTTAACCACCTTTTTCTACTGACTACACTTATGACTCGGGCACCCTACAAACATGGGTTCGCTTTATAAAAACATTCATTTTATAAGCTTAAAGAGAAACCTCGTTTGGAGTGGGTCCGGCTATGTCCCAGTGGGGTCGATAACTCTTCTTTTTCTGTAGCTAAATCAATTAGCGGAGCATGTAAGGTGATTCCTTACTCTAAGGCAGGTGGGCTGCAGCAGAAAGAGGCGCGCAGCGGTGAGGTTGATCCATGAAAACAAAGGGGAGGGGTTTGATCGATCCTATCCATCATCAGCTCTCCTTTCGTGAGTATCCTGAAGCCCGGTCCGAACAATAACAATAGTGCCTACCCACGCATTTCTCAAGCAAGTGGTTTGTTTGTAAGCCCCTACTACCTTACTTTAAGAGTTAAGGTTTGGTGAGCCGGTCTATACAAGGGTGGTAAAGACACCAGCCAGGTTGTTGGTAGCAGGGCACTAAAATTCATAAATAGGCAGGCAGGGACGTAGCGGTGTGAAAACGATGTGAAAAGAAAGTTGAATAGTGCCCGCCAAAACACGTACAATAGATCTTAGTAGTAAGGCAGTATATAATGCAAGAGGGCAGTTTCCAACAATGATTCCACAACTAAGCGGTCTAAAGCAAGGTAGGTAGAGTAAAGGTAAATAGCACTAGTAGTTGGACCAGGGTGGTTAGGAGAGACTAAAAGTCAAGGAGCGCAGCGGTCTCATCTTAGGGAAGTAATTTCTAATTATTCATCACTAGTCTCCGGCTGGAACAAGATTCAAAGGCAAAGAAGGTAATTCGTCACTATAAGCTCTGGGTAAATAAGATATGTTGAATGGAGTCGTAACTTGAAGTATACCTGTGCACTCCTTTATTTATCGAGCACATTCGGCAAACATTCAAGGTTAGGCTTATGATATAGATTGGCTCAATTTTCCTCTGCGTCACCAGAAGAACAGATTTAGGAAACCAGTCGATATCAATAAAATAGCTATCCACAAACTATTAACTGGTTAATTTGGGCACTGAAGAAGTTACCAGGAACATCAATCTAGGAACCTGTTGCTCAGAAGCAGAGAGGTAGGCATACATTCAGCTGTTCAGTCAGCAGTACAAGGAGACTTCTTTGCTAAGTGTGCCGGTAATTAATGATATACGTAATTTTGCAATAGAAGAATGAATAAAATGCCTTTTATTGAATCACTTCGTGCCTGAGATAACTCTTTGAAGGGAAGAAATAAAGGCAGTAAGTCAGTGTAATTGATCTGCTTCTCTTAAGGCATATCCTGCTGGCTGCTCTAATGATGCGTGTCCTGCTGCTTTTTAGGAGGCATTTTCCGTGTATCCTGGGGCAGGTTCCACTCACATATCCAGATGCGTGTTCGGCTTTCGAGGGAAGATGCGGGCTCCGTTTCCTCTTCTTTTGAGGCGGGCTGAGTTTACTTGGCTGGTTCCACTTCTTTTGTGCTCGGCTTTCAGCTGCAGGGTAGGGGCGGAGGTGCGGGTTCCGTTTCGTGCTCGGTTTCGGCTTTAAGCTTTTTGGGTGCATTATAAGTTTTGTGCTCGGCTTCAGCTTCTAAGGATGTCCATCCCTTCCTAACAAGGTGATTCCTGTTCTAGGGCTATAAGGTCTATATAGTTCTGGTAGGTGGGTAAAGAGTAAAGAAGGTTTATATGGGTTCCCCATACAGCTACGGCTTCCTGGCTTAAAGAATCTAAATGCAGGTTCTCTTCTCTAGTGAGTGCCTAAAAGCCTAAGTAAAGGTCCAAGGCTCCCGCTCCCGTACCAGGTCTAGTTCTATAGCAGGTAAAGAGAGTAGGTAAAGATGGTAATGCCCACGTATCTATCGTATTTCAGGTTCTAGGGTGGTAACTCCATGCTCCTAGGTTTCCAGCATAAAGGGTTTTCAGTATAAAGGTTGGTGGTAAAATACGATCGATCCCTACGGTACTGATGTTCTTGGTGGAATGCAGAGGCAGCACTGGTACTAACTCACTAAATGTCCTAGGCTGAAGGGAGAAAGGCCAAGGTTGAAGGTTGTGGTTTAATGCAAATCCCGGGTCTTTATCTCTAGTTGTACCTCCAAAGCTTCCTAAAGTAAAGTGTAATGGCAGTCATAAGTCTGGTCCCATAATCCTATCCCAACTCTGTTCTCTGATGTCCTAACAATAATCCAATCCATCTACCCAAGGCATACCCGGCAGGCCAGTGAAATCAAATCTAAGCCATAAGGTAAAGCACCACACGACCCTCTACCTCTCCTATCTATGCTATGGTGGGCCAAATAGCGGTAGTACGAGGTACGTACGGAGTAAGTCGTTGTAATTTCATTTATTATGATTATTCCAGAATTTGTTCAACTACGATAGTGCCCTTCACTATCTTTTTTATCTCTCAATTGAGAAATCAATCGGAATCTGGCTGGCCCGGAAATACTTCTACTTTTTCCCTTACTCTTCGTTCCAAGATCGGTCTGCTTTTCATTTCATGATTCTACCCCTGGGTGAGGCGGATTTGAAGGCAGCAGGCAGACTGAAAAAGAAGTTGTCCAGAGACCCTAGACCCTAGCCAGTAACGTAAGGTCATGTTCCCGCCTTGTTAGAATTGCCAGAAGCTCAGGATCCCACCCAGGAGCATTGGAAGACCCGTAGCCTTAAGCCCTGGAGCAGCATTTTTCAATAAGGTCCTCCCTGAAACAAGTGAGTGACCGAGGATGGATGCTTTTCTAATTTACTGGGCGCCCACGGAGAGATAGATCCCTGCCGGGTCGTGCCCAGCGTTTGAGTCCTGCTTCGTTTCACCTTCCGACTGATAACTTTACTGCTTCGCTCGAATAAGACGACCCGCCGATCGAACCACCCATCGGCCGGCCCTTGACACCCTGAGAACCACCCTCAGAACCAAACCGCGAACCGAAGAACCAACACTGCACAGACCCGGCTGGCCTGAGGACCGCGTAAGGTCTTATAGAGGTCTTGCCCTTCATAGACTACTCACTTTTGAACTTTCAAATTGACCAGTTCAAGGCCACATTCGTAATGGGGGAATGAACCAGCTACAGTGCCTGATTCATGCAGATTCATTTACAAAACTTAGGGCCACCTCTATTTTGGGTAGGGGAAGGTCCCGAGATGCCACCCTTTCACTTGCAAATTTACCATCTGGATAGGTCCGATAGGTCTTTACCTTCATAAGGCAAGGACACGTGAGCACTATAGCCAAAATTGAGTTCGGGACCCAGATAGAAGAATCATATGCCTTCGACCCCGTCAAAACAACTCCGTGCCTTTATCAAATACGCATTTTGCGAAGCTTTTTGGTTGGAGATCGATCGGAACCACTACAAAAGACCCAACCGAGCTGTTCGCCTAATGGATTTAGAATAGCTGAAGCTCCTCTCGATGGCGGCGATGGCGGCGATGGCGGCCCCCGGGGATTGGGGTGGGTGGGTAAATAGTGGGAAGGTGAGCGATAAATCGATGGCGGCCTTATCAGTCGAGCCCCCTACCGGGTCCTTATGGTCGAGCCCCTCACCATCGGAATAGTGAGTGACTCCGTCGATGGCGGCCTTATTAGTCGAGCGTGCTACGCACCCTGACGGACCTTATGGTCGAGCGATAAATCGATGGCGGCCCCCGGGGATTGGGGTGGGTGGGTAAATAGTGGGAAGGTGAGCGATAAATCGATGGCGGCCAGTCGAGCCCCTACCGGACCTTATGGTCGAGCCTGCTTACGCATCCTCTCGATGGCGGCCTTAACAGTCGAGCACCTAAAGGTGATGGCGGCCTTAACAGTCGAGCATGCTAACGCATCCTCTGATGGCGGCCCTTATGGTCGAGCACCTAAAGGTCCTTAACAGTCGAGCACCTAAAGGTCCTTATGGTCGAGCCCCTCCGGTCCTTATGGTCGAGCCCCTACCGGTCCTGCTGAAAGACTGGCTACCCGATGAAACTCCGATTCGATCTGCAATAGATGCACTCAATTTTCTGGCCTCATCCCGATCGCAAGGAGAGGTTCACTATGATAGACTAGGAGGGGACTTCTCTTTGTGTCCCGGAAAGGTCCCGGAGGGGCTTGCGCTTCCTAGTGCAAGGAAGGATCGCGGACACGGCATGCTCTTCATATTGACGGATTTGCATGCATATAGATGACTCCTTCCCAACGTCTTTCCTTATCCATCTGACTGAGGTAGATAGAAACATCTTGATATCTATCTCTGCTTGCGAAGAGAGAAGTTGATCGACCTCCCTCACCATATGAATAGTGAGTGACCGATGGCGGCCTTGACAGTCGAGCCCCTCTCCTTGACAGTCGAGTGTGCTTTCATTTGACTTATTGGGCTCTCAAATAAGTCACTAGCTGCCGGACCTCTCCTCTCCTCTCCCTCTTCAATTTACTTATTTGCCCCTCAAATAAGTCAAAAAATGGTCGAGCACCTAAAGGTCCTTAACAGTCGAGCACCTAAAGGTGATGGCGGCCTTAACAGTCGAGCATGCTAACGCATCCTCTGATGGCGGC
>Ga0115848_100896_pt1 | contig 12309 bp, 4 predicted proteins | sample InSIn3gowninarea_FD_83862 | JGI IMG/M metagenome (GOLD analysis project Ga0115848, IMG submission 83862) | reverse complement strand
TCTCTACCAATTTTACTTCTAAGTCACTGACAGATATAATAATAAAATTACAATATATAATTTTCCAATTATATTTGGCCATACAATTACTATAAAGAAAATAATATTGCAGTTACAATCCAATACAAAGAATAAGTATAATTCATTTTGTTTTCAATTCACTCACACACACACACATACATATATAGATATTAATGTCAACCGTAAATAAAATATTTCAATGTTTATATTAAGTAACAAAAATTGATATCATTTTTATATGGAGAGATAAAATAATTGAAACTAAAAAAATATCTCCTCTTGTTTGGGATGTGGAAAATGGAGCCATCGAACAGAGGGGACGATGCCCAATACCTTGTCACCCCTCCTTGCATTAAAGAGGGGGGATGGAATGGTTGTCCCACCCCATGACCTCACACATTCCATTTGATCTCACATTCCCCTGCATGATGATAAAATCCTTCATTTCGACCATGTCCTCTCGTATCCCCTACCATTGCTCCATGTTTTCTTGTTGTTTTTGAATTGTTTCCCAATGTCATCTAGGATATTTCCACCGTGATCTTGGTTTTCCAAGAGTGTTAATTTATGGAGGTCTTTCTCCCCCTTCCAGGGTTCCTTATTTCACACATTCTATGACAATATTTCGAACTTGGAGCTAGAAAGTTAGTGTAGAATTTGCTAGCTTAGCAATTTGTAGAGTATAGAGGAGTGAAGCATGTTGTCTACAACAATCCAATTCCTGGTGGGCGATCGAAATAGGGGAAGTTTCTCCTACCTCCAGCCTTAGCAAACTCTTAAGCATGTTTTTATTTGCATGGTGCAATTCATTCTATGGTTCATAGGGAATCTCGACGGTGTTGAAACTTATCGGAGTGTACTAGGTAATTTTCTTTGCTAACCTCACTCAGAGCCACCCCTTGAACTTGCCCTCTCCATCATTTTTAATTCATGACTTCCCCTAGATAACGTGGATGTAGGGAGCAAGGATACTTATGGACTTTCCCTAGTTTCATTTGGTTTGTTTCACTACTCAATGCCTTCTCTGGTGGTTCTCTCTCTTTGTCTCTTTCCTTCTCCTAAGATTTATGCCCTATCAACATATGTGTTCTTGCTAAGGGTTTGGAGGTTCGAGCCCTTTGGGCGAACCTCAAGCTTATATGCAAGCCGAGGTAGTCGTTGTTGTCTTTCACTAGTTCACTCCACCATGAATCCAGGTTGAAATCCAATAGTTAGAAGCCTTAACCACTAATGATCACTAGGCCTATTCTATTCTAATTTTGAGATATAAATAACAATAGCTAAGCCCCAAGGGTTAGCTCAATCGGTCAAGTCGAGGCCTTGCCAATGGGAGGTCACAGGGTCGAAACCCAAAAGCTCTTGGGGTCAGGGTAGTAAAGAGGCCGAGGGGTGTGACTCCATTCGGGTGGGGTCCACCCTAGCGTTGACAGATCCTGGATATAGCGGACCCAATGACCATGGGTATCTGTGAACCAGAAGTGAAAAAAAAAAAAGAAAAGAAAGAAAAAAAAAATAACAATAGCTATCTAGGTTTTGGACCTTGGCCACACCATTGGATAATTCACCAATAACTCAATTTTATCACCCTCCATTGGAAAATTAAGACACTCCTCATAAAGATCACAATTAATGCATTGCATGCCTCAATGAACTCCAAGGAGTCTAATGACACTAGTTCTCCTACTTAGTCAACATTGACACCTTCCTAACACATATTGACGATCACCTATAGTGTGGTATCAGGCCTCCAAAACCAATAGGTGAAAGTGCTCAACATTCTTCCCAAGTAACATCTTCTCACAATTAATGCTTTTTCATTTATTTTGGATAATTCTTTAGTTCGAGCAAATTATTTTCTTTATAGTAATTGTATGGCCAAATATAATTGGAAAATTATATATTGTAATTTTATTATTATATCTGTCAGTGACTTAGAAGTAAAATTGGTAGAGAATTTTGATGGTTTTGGATGCTAGTCAGCTGCCCTCACTATCATCGATATAGTCTCCCTTATGGTAGGCCATGATGGTGATTACCTCAAATTGTGAAATGTAATTTTTTTATGACAATAATATTTAGGTAATACACAAACTTAATCAATAAAAAAATAAATTAAAAACATTATCATATTTTCACTTTACATTGTGATGGCAATGTGTAGTTTGTTTAATTCATTTTTTTTGGTGGGTAAGCACCCACGGGGATTTGAACCAATGACCTATCACAAGGAGTTCCCTAACAGTGCACCCATTCACCATGAATCCAAAGCCCCGTGGGCTAGTTTGTTTAATTCTTAATATGGAGTTGATATGTGGGCTTAACAATATATTAATGACCAAAAAAGAAATTCAATACGACATTGAGTAAAACATTTCAACATATAGAGAAAGTGAGTTTGTGTGTGTATGTATTTTCTTCTATTATTGATAAGTGCTTCATAGTTAAAGGTAAGAGAGATATCAGTGATCACTTCAACTAGTTAATATAGAGCTAATATATTACTTTTAAAAAACATTAATAATAATAAAAAAATAATGTATATAGACACAAATTATATCCCATTGATACAAGGTTTCTACTTCTCAATTTGAGGGGGAGATTTACTTGAAAATATGCTAATAACAAAAAAACACATTTTGATGTGTACAATGTGGGTAATAAATAAAATATTTCAATGACCATGTTGAGTAAAATATTTCAATGTGAGTTATGTATATATTATATAAAACAGATGAAAATGAAAACAAAAAATCTCGTTGTTAAAACATTTTAGTAATGTGTTGCTCAAAATGAAAGAGGAGATTTGTAATTACTTCATTCTTAGAATGGAGTTGATACATGGTGTGAGTGTGTGTGTGACCAACATAGATCCATGTTAACTACAAATATATCAAGTGTGAAGAGGGATCACATATCTTTAGGTGCAAACCTTTTTTCAAGTTTTGCAGTTTAGAAGAGGTTTGACCTCAAAGGATTTGATCCCTCCCAATGCTTGATAAGTATAGGATTAACATGGACCTATGTTAGTACATAAAATATAGTAAGCAACTTCTTGAGTATCATGTAGTAATCTTTTTTTGTTATAATATATTATTTTGTAAAATATGATTATATATATATAGATATATACATACACTTCTAAATTTTTATTTATATAAATGGACTTTGGATAGTGCACATAAAGACATTACATAGATGTTTAACCATGTAAAACCATGGATTAAAATATACTTATAGTTCTAACTTCATAATAGGATAACCAAAATTCTAAGACTTACAATATTTTCCATTAAAAGGATGTAGACTCTATATTACAAGATTGCATATGCATGGAGCTATTTGTTAATGGAATAGAGTCATTTATCAGCTAAAATATGTTCATTCAAAGAATCCAATATAGAATCTTATTCATCTAAACCTGAAGGAAGAGTGTTGAAATTCGAAGAGGAAGGAATAGGATTTTTGGTCTTGTCCTAGCCTACATTAATCAAGTTGGAGCCAGTTTACTCCAAGATGTCTAGATGTCACTTCCGAAATACAAGGATACTCGACAGAACATCACCAAAGCAAGAATCGAGAAACAAAGTTTTGTCTATTTTAACCTAAATTATGACCTAAACCCAAAAAAATGTTGAACAATATCTTATGAACAGAGAAGCATGCAAGAAAACCATGGGAAATGAACATAAAATGATCTAAGTAGGTGAATCCAAACTAATATCAACTTCTCCAACTCGAAATATCACACTAGCAGTTGCATTGGAAGAGCAAAAACTGTGTTTTTGGTGGCAGCAGTAGTGCCTTGACCTAAAATCATGGTCCCAAGGAGGGAGAGAGGAGATCAAGACCTATTTTTGACCTTTTGGACCTTTTTCTGTCACTGTAGTAAACTACTTAAGAAACCTGAAGCAAAAACAACTATTTTAACCATCAAAATCAACCTAATTTAACAAAGCAAGATTAACCTAACAATAGAAATTATCTCATGAATGCAAGCAGAAGCATATAAATACAAAAAAGAGATGTTGGGGAGCTTGATTTGGGCCCTAACCCAAGAGCTTCAGCCCTCTAAAAAAGATCAGTGCTGGTTCAAAACTTGATTCATCTTCTTTTATAAAAATAATAGCAATTACATCACAAAATTGTCTTCAAAAAGAGCTCGACAATGAGCTGGGTACAAATTTGCACAAAAGTGCAAAAATATACTATGAAATTGCTAACCTATTGAGGCTTGAAGCCTTCTTATTTATACAAGTGGGGACTCCCAACAATCCTCCTAAACTTAAGGAACTCGGCTGCCTAGAACTGAAGATAATAGCAGCCCTACTTGACTTGCTCGATTGCCCCTTGGAATCATCAATGTGGGCCTTTGTACTCCGAGCTGTTGATGAAAAATTTGAGGAAGGGGTCATTAATGAAGGAGACACCCCTCCTATAATTCCTTATCCCTGTTTCCTCAATTTTGGCTGCCATTTTGCTCATAAATTCCTGGTCCTTGTCCAAAATTGTCCAAAAAATCTGCAATAAACACTCATTAGACTACATGGCAAAGTGACCATCCCCATTCACTCTATTGACATAAATATATTCAAAAACATGCACAAAACTATTGAGAATAGTGGATTAAATGAAAATAATAGGCAAAATGAGCGCATATAGTTACCCACTTCTGGGGCTCATCACGCTCCATCAAGGCAACATAGGGTGTGTATTACTAAGATCAATTAGGTTTCATATTGCACGAGTTTCCATTATTCCTAATGACAAAAGTAGTGTTTGGACCCACTGCGAAAATGAATGAAAGTGTGGTCCATATTGATTGTGGAGGATGGGGACTCCATCAAGTTGTGGCTTGTTAGAATAGGGAGCCAAGGCTTCCTATCTTGTAGAGGAAAGGAAACTTGTGACAATGGAGTCAGGGCGTCCTAGCTAGTAGTGGTCAGCGAATTGATGTAGAGGGACTTGGGGATTCCTATTTGGTGGAAGCAAGTAAAATGACGTAATAGATTGAAGAATTAATAAAACAATAATTAAGAAGAGTTGTAGGGTGGTTTTTCTCCTAGAAGGGTTTCCACCAAAACCTTGGTGTCTCGTGTGTTTAATGTTATTGATGCTATTGTGATTGTTTCAAGTTGTTGTTTTTATCTGATCTATTAATTAATGCTTAAGAAGTAAAAGAAGTTAAAACGATCAATAAGCCTCAGTATTGATTTAATTCTCCCTCTCAGTAGTGACCTTCTTACCAAAAATTTATAGAATTATGATAATGTAAATTATCATAGTTACATCACATGAAATGTTAGAGTTACAAAAATTGAGATTAAGAGTTATAGTAGTTAGGGTGACAATAATTAAATTTTAGAGTTGCAGTAAAGGAAATGTTAGAATCACAACTAGTTACTCATTAAAGAAACTGATGGAAACAAAAAAAAAATAAGAAATACACTATAACTACTCTATAAAATGTAGACAATACTTGGGCTAAGGAAGGGGCTTTACATCCTTAAATGAGGAACTAGTTTACAAAAGTAGTAAGATGTTAAATATTCAACACATCATTGATTGAGTTAGAAGGAAATGGAACTTGAAATCACAAGAACTTGTAATTACAAGAAGGAACTCTGTTCTAATTAATTAAAATGCCTAACTACTAATTATCCTAGCTTGAGAAGAGCATAAGTTTATACATAATTTGTTCTTTCCAATTTAATTAAAGTAATTTATGGAAAATAATAAAAATCAAATTGTTCCATCATGTTACATTAAATTTCCAATAAATATAAATACTTAGGCACGTGTTGACTTAATTAGTTAAATGACAAGTTGCACTTAACGACAAATTTTTTGGCGTAAATCACAAGATATATCATTTGTCGACGTGATTCGAACCAACTAGTGTGGTTCATCGTCAGGACAATTTGAAGAATCAGATCTAGCTTTGCATTTTAAATAGTCCGAGAAGAGCCTCCAACGGCTAATATTAAAGTTTCAGTTAAGTCATTCATCCCTTCCCAAGGGCCTATTTTTGTTTGTCATTTTCTTGCATGAGGAGATTGGTTGCTTGAATTCTTGGTTGGTCTATAGATGATAGTTTTTCATTTCACAATTGTCATATTATAGTTGTCATGGAGATGTAACACTCTTCCTCAAAATTGTAGCAACAATCTTGAGTGAGTTGCAACAATGATCATGTGCTACAATTTGCAACAACAATGAGAGACAAGAAAGAATTGCAACATTAGAAAGGAGAGAGTCATATAAATTAACACTTTAGAGTTGCAGAAACAACGATATGAGAGCCATAGTAACACAAAGTTATGGCAATTTTAGAAGCAACCTATAGTTGTAGCAAGACTGAAAACAACTTAGTGTTTTGCAAGCATACTTAAGTAGAGAATTTTAGGAACTCGTATATGGGAGTTACAACACCTATGTTCCACAAAGAGTTGTAGAGATCTCTTAGAGTGTTGTATCACCCATTTCCTACAAAGTGTTGGAGAAATGGTTGAGAGAGATGCAAAACCAACACCTGGGAAGTATATGTGCCTCTTTATTCCTGTATACCATTGTTAGCATAGAAATGAAACAATCTCCTGAAAATACATATGAATGAGTATTGAAATGATATATTATGGAGAAATTTATACGTTGACCAAGAATGCACCATTATGCATAAAAAATATTTCAAATGAGATGGAAAAAAGAAAAGGGTGTACAAAAAGGTATTGGATGGATGTTTAAAAGACATCAATTTAAGCACCCTATAGCTGTCTAGTTTTAATGAAGGAAACAATTTATGTTCTTCCTCTATACAATGGACACTAAAATAAAATTCTAACTACTCCAACCATTTTTTTAACTTCAAAGAATTAATCTCACCTTGATATGGTTTGATGTCCACCTTCACTTCCATCTTAAAACTGGATTGTGAATGGTTCATGTAAATCGAACTAGGTTGATCATTTCCAAGTTCCTTTGTAGACTCCCTCTTTTTTTCTTCCAAATCTCCCATTCTCCCCTCTGATCTAATGTCCACATTAGAACATACATCTTCTGTTACTCCTGACATTTTTTACATACTCTCCATAATGAGATTCATTTTACAATTGATGTTAGTGACCTATTCGTGTAGCCTTGGGAGCCTCTCCTTTGTCAAATATCAAGGGATTTTCAGTGATTTGTTGACCATGGCTTGAGTTTTATGACTTTCTTCTTAAATAAATCTAAATATCCTACAACATCACACAAAATACACAAAGAAACCTAGATTTGGTACCAGTATTATTTATAAACTACCATCATTAATCAACTAGATAGATTTTCACAACAAATCTACTAAAATATATTCTAAAATCCAAAACCTACACTATGAAGGTTTTTTTCTTAGATTTTTGGATTTGTTAATTAAGCCTTATTCTTAAACATGCAATAAGTAAAATAGGGAAAATATGGAACAATGAATAAATATCACAAACCATAATGAACATAAGATATGATTTGGGAATCCCTTACGAGAGATAACCTAGCTGCAAGGCATGCTACTCGTATCTCTCTTTCCTTGAATCAAAATGGATGCAAGTACAAAAGAGTGAGACCTATGGCCCATCAGATACTACTATCCATAAAACCTCTCTTTATCCACTCTCAACTAATCTTCTCACCTATAAAAAACACAACACACTCAAATAGAATGGAATGCATTTACCCTCTAGTGGATAGGTTATATCACAACTCAATAGCCTACCAATGGTTAAATTTGACTCCTTAAACTCTTAACTAGATTTACAATATCAACTCTTCCAGAGTCCTATTCATTATGATCAAATGGATATCCCCTTTAGCATTAATACTTGGGGTTCATGTGGCATTCTTTCGAATCATGGTGGTACAAAAAGGAAGCTCAAATTTCAAGTGGCATAAATTTTGCATACAAACTTTGATTGAGGTGAATTTTCCATTTTTGGAAATTTATTTAAGTGTAGAACAATGTTATGGGGTTTGGTGCTTAAGTGGAAAAGGTTTACCTGCAAATGAATGCCAATTTATGCCTCAAACTTCTTCTAAAAGGTTTATGAGCCTCGCTAATAAAAATGGTCATGTGAGCTTATTCCTCCAATTTCTCCACTTTCAAAGCATCGATATGGGTGATAAATAATATTTTTATCTAATCTCGTTCAAAACATGGAACTCATTTGGAAAACAATTTTTTTGTTATTAATAAATGGGCAATTTGGTCTCAATGTCCAATATGTTTCCTATTATCATGGATCAAGGCAAGTATGTTATCAAATATAATATCATGCGAGGTTCATAGATTTTTTGATCTATATTCACTCCTAACCATAAATTAATGGTTATTTATTCCACTACCCCATGTTGTGATTCACTAAGTCTTGTCACACATTGTAGCAATGGGATATATCATAGGGGCATGATGAAAATGGAAAATGAAAATACAATATTTTTTCTATTTTATCAGTTAAGGGAGCATGATAGCTCTGATTTCAATAAGTGAATTTCTTGAAATTAGAGGACTCAATGTAATTTTGTTGGTTTAGGTAGTGGCATGTTTCTCAAGGAGTTCCATGAATTATGAGCCACTCATAGTTCCCTGTAGCAACACAATGTAGAAATTAAGTGGTTATGTGAGGAATTGGATTTAATGGAGTAGTGGTTGACATTAGTGGAATATAATTCTAGCTTTGGTGATGTTCTGTCGAGTATCCTTGTATTTCGGAAGTGACATCTAGACATCTTGGAGTAAACTGGCTCCAACTTGATTAATGTAGGCTAGGACAAGACCAAAAATCCTATTCCTTCCTCTTCGAATTTCAACACTCTTCCTTCAGGTTTAGATGAATAAGATTCTATATTGGATTCTTTGAATGAACATATTTTAGCTGATAAATGACTCTATTCCATTAACAAATAGCTCCATGCATATGCAATCTTGTAATATAGAGTCTACATCCTTTTAATGGAAAATATTGTAAGTCTTAGAATTTTGGTTATCCTATTATGAAGTTAGAACTATAAGTATATTTTAATCCATGGTTTTACATGGTTAAACATCTATGTAATGTCTTTATGTGCACTATCCAAAGTCCATTTATATAAATAAAAATTTAGAAGTGTATGTATATATCTATATATATATAATCATATTTTACAAAATAATATATTATAACAAAAAAAGATTACTACATGATACTCAAGAAGTTGCTTACTATATTTTATGTACTAACATAGGTCCATGTTAATCCTATACTTATCAAGCATTGGGAGGGATCAAATCCTTTGAGGTCAAACCTCTTCTAAACTGCAAAACTTGAAAAAAGGTTTGCACCTAAAGATATGTGATCCCTCTTCACACTTGATATATTTGTAGTTAACATGGATCTATGTTGGTCACACACACACTCACACCATGTATCAACTCCATTCTAAGAATGAAGTAATTACAAATCTCCTCTTTCATTTTGAGCAACACATTACTAAAATGTTTTAACAACGAGATTTTTTGTTTTCATTTTCATCTGTTTTATATAATATATACATAACTCACATTGAAATATTTTACTCAACATGGTCATTGAAATATTTTATTTATTACCCACATTGTACACATCAAAATGTGTTTTTTTGTTATTAGCATATTTTCAAGTAAATCTCCCCCTCAAATTGAGAAGTAGAAACCTTGTATCAATGGGATATAATTTGTGTCTATATACATTATTTTTTTATTATTATTAATGTTTTTTAAAAGTAATATATTAGCTCTATATTAACTAGTTGAAGTGATCACTGATATCTCTCTTACCTTTAACTATGAAGCACTTATCAATAATAGAAGAAAATACATACACACACAAACTCACTTTCTCTATATGTTGAAATGTTTTACTCAATGTCGTATTGAATTTCTTTTTTGGTCATTAATATATTGTTAAGCCCACATATCAACTCCATATTAAGAATTAAACAAACTAGCCCACGGGGCTTTGGATTCATGGTGAATGGGTGCACTGTTAGGGAACTCCTTGTGATAGGTCATTGGTTCAAATCCCCGTGGGTGCTTACCCACCAAAAAAAATGAATTAAACAAACTACACATTGCCATCACAATGTAAAGTGAAAATATGATAATGTTTTTAATTTATTTTTTTATTGATTAAGTTTGTGTATTACCTAAATATTATTGTCATAAAAAAATTACATTTCACAATTTGAGGTAATCACCATCATGGCCTACCATAAGGGAGACTATATCGATGATAGTGAGGGCAGCTGACTAGCATCCAAAACCATCAAAATTCTCTACCAATTTTACTTCTAAGTCACTGACAGATATAATAATAAAATTACAATATATAATTTTCCAATTATATTTGGCCATACAATTACTATAAAGAAAATAATTTGCTCGAACTAAAGAATTATCCAAAATAAATGAAAAAGCATTAATTGTGAGAAGATGTTACTTGGGAAGAATGTTGAGCACTTTCACCTATTGGTTTTGGAGGCCTGATACCACACTATAGGTGATCGTCAATATGTGTTAGGAAGGTGTCAATGTTGACTAAGTAGGAGAACTAGTGTCATTAGACTCCTTGGAGTTCATTGAGGCATGCAATGCATTAATTGTGATCTTTATGAGGAGTGTCTTAATTTTCCAATGGAGGGTGATAAAATTGAGTTATTGGTGAATTATCCAATGGTGTGGCCAAGGTCCAAAACCTAGATAGCTATTGTTATTTTTTTTTTCTTTCTTTTCTTTTTTTTTTTTCACTTCTGGTTCACAGATACCCATGGTCATTGGGTCCGCTATATCCAGGATCTGTCAACGCTAGGGTGGACCCCACCCGAATGGAGTCACACCCCTCGGCCTCTTTACTACCCTGACCCCAAGAGCTTTTGGGTTTCGACCCTGTGACCTCCCATTGGCAAGGCCTCGACTTGACCGATTGAGCTAACCCTTGGGGCTTAGCTATTGTTATTTATATCTCAAAATTAGAATAGAATAGGCCTAGTGATCATTAGTGGTTAAGGCTTCTAACTATTGGATTTCAACCTGGATTCATGGTGGAGTGAACTAGTGAAAGACAACAACGACTACCTCGGCTTGCATATAAGCTTGAGGTTCGCCCAAAGGGCTCGAACCTCCAAACCCTTAGCAAGAACACATATGTTGATAGGGCATAAATCTTAGGAGAAGGAAAGAGACAAAGAGAGAGAACCACCAGAGAAGGCATTGAGTAGTGAAACAAACCAAATGAAACTAGGGAAAGTCCATAAGTATCCTTGCTCCCTACATCCACGTTATCTAGGGGAAGTCATGAATTAAAAATGATGGAGAGGGCAAGTTCAAGGGGTGGCTCTGAGTGAGGTTAGCAAAGAAAATTACCTAGTACACTCCGATAAGTTTCAACACCGTCGAGATTCCCTATGAACCATAGAATGAATTGCACCATGCAAATAAAAACATGCTTAAGAGTTTGCTAAGGCTGGAGGTAGGAGAAACTTCCCCTATTTCGATCGCCCACCAGGAATTGGATTGTTGTAGACAACATGCTTCACTCCTCTATACTCTACAAATTGCTAAGCTAGCAAATTCTACACTAACTTTCTAGCTCCAAGTTCGAAATATTGTCATAGAATGTGTGAAATAAGGAACCCTGGAAGGGGGAGAAAGACCTCCATAAATTAACACTCTTGGAAAACCAAGATCACGGTGGAAATATCCTAGATGACATTGGGAAACAATTCAAAAACAACAAGAAAACATGGAGCAATGGTAGGGGATACGAGAGGACATGGTCGAAATGAAGGATTTTATCATCATGCAGGGGAATGTGAGATCAAATGGAATGTGTGAGGTCATGGGGTGGGACAACCATTCCATCCCCCCTCTTTAATGCAAGGAGGGGTGACAAGGTATTGGGCATCGTCCCCTCTGTTCGATGGCTCCATTTTCCACATCCCAAACAAGAGGAGATATTTTTTTAGTTTCAATTATTTTATCTCTCCATATAAAAATGATATCAATTTTTGTTACTTAATATAAACATTGAAATATTTTATTTACGGTTGACATTAATATCTATATATGTATGTGTGTGTGTGTGAGTGAATTGAAAACAAAATGAATTATACTTATTCTTTGTATTGGATTGTAACTGCAATATTATTTTCTTTATAGTAATTGTATGGCCAAATATAATTGGAAAATTATATATTGTAATTTTATTATTATATCTGTCAGTGACTTAGAAGTAAAATTGGTAGAGA
>Ga0115848_100895_pt1 | contig 12322 bp, 7 predicted proteins | sample InSIn3gowninarea_FD_83862 | JGI IMG/M metagenome (GOLD analysis project Ga0115848, IMG submission 83862) | reverse complement strand
CCCCTAAAGAATATAGGGTGAGGTAACGTGTGAGGAGACGAACAACTCTCTTTTGGGGCCCCTCACCAAATAAGCACCCCATACGCCCCAAAAGAGAGGACCCTTTAGGGGGCTCGACTGATAAGGACCCTTTAGGGGGCTCGACCATAAGGGAGAGGAGAGGAACGCGAAGACCCCCGCCATCGCCCTCCGGTCCTCTCCTTATCAGTCGAGCCTGCTTAAGCATCCTAGAGTTCAGGCGCTTTGCCGAAACTTCATTGAAATCACATATATAATGTATGCTCTCATTTGACCACTTCTTACTACCTAAGGCCTCCCTCCATCTGGAATCCTACCGGAACCTCATTAGACCTCCAATCTCCTCATGCCTACCCTCATCAGACCTTCTATTGGTCATATCTTCCCTCCCGGGCTCTTTTCCCACTAATTGAAGTGATATCAAGGGGGGGCCACTTCTTCATGCCTCTGGAAATGTTTCATATAGAATCTATTTCCGGAATTCCGCTACTAGCAAGAGTATGAAAATAGCATATATTATATATGTCATTATGCCATCCCACTCTGATGAATGAGGGAGATGAAAAGCATATATGGGCATATGTCATTATTGACCGATGCCCATATATGCATTGATAAGAAAGCGTAATGACATATCTCATTATACGCTGAATTACCGCTCCTACGATGCGCAAGCAGGCTCGACCAACCGGGAGAGGAATAGCAGTTGAAGAACAGTGTTAGCAGTCGGAATCAGGTTTTTCTTTTAGAGGTTTTCGCGCATTCAGCCAGAAACCATACCGAGTGCTTGAGTGAGGTGGGCGGGTCACCGATACTGATCTGATTCTTTGATCACTTCTCCTGCTTGCTGGACGGGAAGGAGCCGACTAAGGAATGGGGACCGAAGCCCAGTCGTGTTAGTGAATTCACCCATACTTATTTGATTCTTACAATGATGCTGCTTGCTGGCCGGGAAGGAGCAAACTCATTGGACCGAAGAAGTCCAGTCGTATGAAGGAGGTCACCAATGAAATGAACCACCCTTACCCTCCCCTATCCCTCGTCCGTAAGACAGAGATGGCTGGGGGAGCGGATACAGGCATCGATCTACAGCCATAATCGATTAGGCATTATGTTACTCAATTAGGGAGGCTGGGACTCAATGGCCGGTATAAGATCCAAGTAGTTCCAGCATGCAGGTTGGTAGGTGACTATTCCCCCATTCCCACGCAATCCGCTTTCAATACGCATGAAGCACTACACTTTACGTACGCATGATGTCCGTATTAAGTCCGTTGTCTTCTTGTCTCTTTTGGAACCAATGGAGGAGGTTTCGATAGACGAGTCGATAGCCGATCACGTAGCACAGTTGTCATAGCTGATAGCCGCCGATCCCAGTTGTCCCTGAATTCATTGTTGATAGCCGGTCATTGAAAGGGAGGTCATCGCCTAGAGCAGACATACAAAGAACTATACCCTCGACGAAACTATACTCTCGACAGCCCTTGAGACCTCGAACTATACCTCTGCTGCTACGGAACATTTGAATGGCTCTTGGGTGGACTGCTCGGTTGGGCTTGTTGGATACTCAGCTTGGCTGCTTGGCTTAGATCCCAGTTATAGAAAATGGCCTCTCTTTTTAGTCGAGCGTGCTTTCGCAACCTCATTCGCTATTTTCGTATAATACAATCTCTTCTTTTAGAGGTACGGGGAATCTTGCCTAAATGGATTTTCTTCTTACTTAACCATGCCTTTTGACAATGTTTACCAATGAGAGGCGGGATGGAAGCATTTTCTTTTAGTTTTAGTGGAACCCTCACCATCGGAATAGTGAGTGACCCCTAAATAATATAGGGCCCTGCTTGCTGGCTTTTACTCGCTTTTTAGTAGATACAGGCCTGGGATAAGATAGAACCGGCGGGCGGGATTCTATTACTTACTCAATTCCTGCTTGCCTGACCTCTTTCGACCTACTGATCTTAGAGCGACCTCCTCGAAGAACCACCGATCGAAACAACACACCTCTTGCACCCATCGTGAAACAGTGACCACACCGAAAGGACACAGTGAACTTGCTTCCGATACAAATTGGTCGAGCAACTTCGTCCCTCGATCTTCTCTTTATTCTTTACCAGTCTATTTTTTGGCTTTCAATATATCTATGTTACGCCTTACTTACGCGACTGGCTTTCAATACGTTACTAAAAGCCTGTCTAAGGGTGAAAAGTAGTACTCCTAGCTTTCAGTTGAAACTGGTGCCTAGATGAATGCGATCTATGAACCTCGCCGATGGATGAATGTGATCTATGAACCTTGCCCCCGGCATGCATATAGGTCGGCTTCGAATCATTCAAATCCCGTTGGTCATTCTTTATATATGTAATTCATGACCATCAATCAGTTGAGTGAGTGCAGGACCGGTAAGCTTAGGCGCAGATAAGAGAGCTACGAGGCAGGAGAGGCTAGGTGAGACACATAAACAGCGGGACAGAGCGCTTTGCTAGTTGTTCAATAAATGGATGGCTTTGAAGGGTGCGACAGCAGGCTCGACCAAAAGGGATTGGCGGAGGTTTGAACATCTTTCTCTTCAATTTACTTCTTTTTTTTTGACTTATTTGAGGGGCAAATAAGTAACTAAAAAACACCTAAAGGTCCTATTCTTGCCACTATTTACCCACCCACCCCAATCCCCGGCGGAGGTTTTGATGCGTAATTACGTCATTCATTGGTGACTTCGAGACCAGAGAGAGTGACATTCATTATATATGTCATTATGGTCGATAGAGAGTGACATTCATTATATATGTCATTATGCTCGCCTTATTATTGGTCGAGTCACAACACGTACCTCGCCCGAACGAACTTCTTTCTCTGCTGCTAAGGACCCGGAGGGCGCTTTCCTGTAATCAGGGAAGGAATTTGGTAGGTAGCCTCTGTTGAACTGATAGAAAGGAATAAGGCGGCTTTGAACCTGACCAGCCAGACCAACCAGCCCATTCAGACATACCAGCTGTACCACGCCTTTATATCTGGGAATTTCAATACTGAAAAGTGGCCTATCCCATCCAGCCATCCATCGATCATCCATCCAAGCATTGATTGAGTGATTGATGAGTCTTACCAGTAGGCTGATCCGACCGGGTTGCATGAATGACCTAAAGCTTGGGCCCTCCTCTCCTGTTAGTCGAGCAAGAAATGACCTCTCCCTCCATGCCTGTCTGTTTGGTAAAGGTTGTTCCTTCCCCTCACTCAGTTCTAACGAACCTGTTTTTTTCCTATCGACCATAATGAAGTGATCTCTGGAAACGAAGTGAACCCCAGCCAGGTAAGTCCTCATATTAGGTCCCAACCCTTATTCTTTTCTTACTTTCCCAATATTGTGATCGTTGGCTCTCAAGATCGGGACCAGGTGCTGCATTCACTCATGGTCCAAGAAGATATCAAGTGAGCAGCGAACGGGGAAGGACGACCCTCGAGCCCGTGACTGCAGGTAACGTCTCAGTCGTAGATGTCTTGGTTGGTTGGGCAACGTCAAATAGCTCCCAGCTCACTGCACCGTCTAAAGACTCGTTAGCGCAACGATGTACCTTCTAGGCTGACTTAATGGAAGAAGCCAATGGAGTGAAACGAACAGGTGGAGAGCGAAATCCACCAGAGATATCAACAGATCAGGACACGCACCTACAGGATGATCCGATTCTCAATGAGAAAAGTAACTCCACCTCATGGTATTGGAGTTTTCCAAACCAGCCAGTAGTCCCAGCTCCTACTGAAGTCTCGGAATGATAGACCCAAGGTGCGAAGCCGCTTGTCCGGGGCAAGGAATATCAACCGAAACGTGAAAGTATGAGTCTGGAAACATCTTTCATAACATACTACATTGAATATTCACCTCTAGCTTTGCTGTTTCAACTACTTAGTTCAATTCTCGTCTCGGTTTGCTGCTTCACAATCCACCCCCCTTTGATTCTCCCATGAAAGAAACATGGATATGGGTGCCATTGATCAACATAGGCATTAACTTACATTTACAGCTTGGACTTAGTAACTGCACGCTCAGACCCCTCGCTTAACTCACTTTTGCCATAGAAGTTGGGGTTACTTGCAGCACACATTCTATAGACGGTCTTGCCTATCTGTGCTGCCATCACTCAGGTGGCAACGGTACGTATAACTCGGGCGTAGGAAGCAATAGCCGCAGTCCACATAACTTAGGGATATCTTGGGCCTATGGGCTATCAGTACATTGATTCTATGACTTTGCTCTCTCAGGCCAATACCTTAATTACCGCCATGGAGGGGGAGATTTCTATTGCTATTCATACTGTCGTTGCTCCTATAGGATGGGATTGACAGATGCATTTATGTATTTATCCTACTACCATTATGGATTTCTCGATCTTAATGGTGAGAATTAGGGAGGTTCGTTCACTTCGTTTCCTCACCCCTGCTACTATTATTGAATTCTTTATCTTGATGATGATGGAGCTTGCTACTGGTGGTGTGTGATTGAAATGAATGAGCGTGTGAAGCGTGAGCGAGTGCGGGAGGGGCCTAAGCTTGAAAAATCGGGCATGGGTAAGCGGGATGAGGCGGCTCCGAGCGCCTCCCATAATGGACTGCCTGTGTTTCTCTGTTGCTAGGGCTCTAATAGAACCATACTTGTGACCTACGCTAGTACACATTGATTTTGACTAGTTATTGATGCACTAAATCCGAAGCGAGGGCAAACGTAAGGTTAGATTGTTCGGGCTAGCCTTGCGGTAGTACAAGTCGGTCGATGGAATGTGTTGGGATAGTTTTCAGAGTTTACAAGGCAACTTGCATCGGTCAAATATTGACGAGATTGATTGGAAGAGCGCTAGTAGGTTCAACAGCTGTTAGTATAAGGTGGTTCCGAGGTACCTTATATTGACCGGTTGTAACAGTGGGAAAGGCAGTGAATTGCACTGTTCAGTACAAAGCAGCTGAAGCGAAGGTTTACTCGGGGTAAGGCGGTCCCATCGGATCCTTGCTGGACTAGTCTCGTTCCCCAGTAAGTGTCTCTTAGACCTAACCATAACCCCCTGTCTGCAGTTGTTCGTCCCGGGCCGAACCAATTGATCTCATTAAGAATTTATCCTACCTTAATCCGCTCCCAACTCAAGATAAGGTGTCCCCTTCGTTGAACCCTGGATTGAATGGGAGTAAGGCAAAGCTCGCAACCTTAAACTTCAACTACTGTTCGACATACCTTGAACAAGTATGTGGGACGGATTGAACTAATGGATTCTTTATTGTATTGTAATGGATGCACGAGTTGGGAATCGGTAACCTTCCCCAGTGCCACTCGTTCGAACTCAATAGTGGGATGCTAAGATTGAGATAGATAGATGTACAGGCATCTAGCATCAAGAGAAGTTGTGAATGTGGAGTGGATGAATTATTGAAATGATTGGCTTTCCCTGCAACCGCAGACCGGCGAGCCCCAAGATCCTTAGCGAAGAAAGCGGTCTACATAGTCTACGGACATCAATCTCATCGGTTAGTTACCCATTATTCGATTCCGAGTTCTATCAACGGATTCCACGTTTCTCCGCAAAGGTCACGATTGGTGTTTTTCCCATGAATTACGGGTCCTCGATTTCCGTAGTCAATCTAGTGGCTTTTAGCTCCTCGAGATTGAACCTTGTGTTGACTCATAATCTTTTTATGTTTCTCTTTTAGGCAATATTCAGATGCACTTAAGGTGCACTTAAGGAGGACGACCAGCGAGGGGGGCAGGTCAAAGAATATCAAAAGCTAGATTTGCTTTCATCCAAATTCCAGGCTGGTCCCACAGAAACGAACGGACCGGCCTTAGTAGTAACCCATTGAACTAACTAACCTTGGACATAGAAACCAAATGATCCAACCAAGGAAAGAACCCACTATTGAAGAAAGACATTCTCTTACTGACGCTAACGAGGCAATAGTCCTCATTCTCCCAGGGACGGAAGCTCAAGGAGCACAACTTCACATCTCAATAAAGGGGGCACCGTCCACTACCTCTCTATAGGCTAAGGCTAAGAGCTACATGGGGACATAGCGTTTCACTTTGACTCTCTCCATATTCTCTACTTTACTGAATTACCTCACCCCTCTTACTTACAACAACGATCTTTTCATCTCTCTATCTATATGGCTGTACTTTATGCTACTAACCTTCCCACTGTCACCATAGTAGTGGGCGTAATACTTATGAATTTTCACTGAATTCTGACTAAATCAAATCACATCAATTCTCAAGTTCCATAGGTTTGCTGCTTTTATACCTATGGAATTGACCTTCCCGGCGCTTTTTCCAATTGCCTTTACTATAATGGATAGCCTGACTCACCTATAGAAGTTACCTTCGTTTTGTAGTAAAAGGCCTACATTACTGATTTTGACCTATACCAACTTTTGCTGTATAAATGGAGTGACTCGCAGCACACATCTTATATAAGGTCTTACCTACAAATGGGTGGGTTATAAATACTGAGCTGGGTAGACCGCTTAAGAAAGTTGGCTTATTTACGGGGTGACCGAGTGCATCCAGCCTTTCTCAAAACACTCCATTCAATAGGGTGACCCAAGCATTGCGTTTACCAGGGGTCCAAAGATTGGCTAGTGAAATGATCGGACGACTCCGGTGTGACCTTGCCCCGGCATACGTCGGACTCTGCCTCCCAACCGCTCCATACGCCAGGTTTACGTATTTTCAATTACCAGATTATACGCCAGCTTATGTAATCTAAATGACCGTAATTGAGGGGGACAGTACTTGAGGAAGGAAGTCTCACTTTTGATTAGTTCAGTAAAAGAGAGAGAGAAAGAGAATGCTGCCTGGCCTGCTTAACGAACGCTTCTTCTTATACTTTTGATCAACTCAGTCAATAGAAAAAGGAATGCAATCTGACCCTCACAATTGGTTCATTTATTCGTGTTCGTACTAGGGGTGAGATCGAAGTATATTATATATGGTGCATCACTTTTAGTCATTGACATTGACAATAGGTAACGCTGGCCTCGAGTTGGATGGATCTTTCATGAATTTCCCCATTGAAAGCGTGGTACGGCTGGTATGGCTTGCTGGTATGGTTGGATGGATGGTCGATATTTCGTACCTTATTTCGTAACTCGCTCCTCTGTCTAAGTGACCGGTGCTAATCTGTTACCGTTGGTCGTACCTCTCCTCTCCTCTCCCTTATGGTCGAGCCCCCTAAAGGGTGATGGCGGCCTTATCAGTCGAGCCTGCTTACGCATCCTCTCGATGGCGGCCTTAACAGTCGAGCACCTAAAGGTGATGGCGGCCAGTCGAGCCTGCTTGCGCATTCAATTTACTTATTGGGTGGGGGGGTCTCGATGGCGGCCTTAACAGTCGAGCACCTAAAGGTCCTTATGGTCGAGCACCTAAAGGTCCTTATCAGTCGAGCACCTAAAGGTCCTTATGGTCGAGCCCCCTAAAGGGTGATGGCGGCCCTTATGGTCGAGCCTGCTTACGCATCCTGGACAGTCGAGTGTGCTAACGCACCCTCACCATATGAATAGTGAGTGACTCCGTCGATGGCGGCCCGGGGGTCGAGAGTTCGGCAGGCTCACCCTCACCATATGAATAGTGAGTGACTCCGTCCCTCTTCAATTTACTTATTGGGTGGGGGGGCTTTTGGTCGAGCACCTCTCCTCACCATATGAATAGTGAGCCCCCTAAAGGGTGATGGCGGCCCTTTTGGTCGAGTCTGCTTACGCATCCTTATTAGTCGCTTACGCACCCTAAAGGTTCAATTTACTTATTGGGTGGGGGGGCTTATGGTCGAGCCTGCTTACGCATCCTGGACAGTCGAGTGTGCTAACGCACCCTCACCATATGAATAGTGAGTGACTCCGTCGATGGCGGCCTGGACAGTCGAGTGTGCTAACGCACCCTCACCATATGAATAGTGAGTGACTCCGTCCCTCTTTTCCAAGCTCTCTCTTTGGTCGAGCTAGCAATATCCTCTATTTATTCCCCTCAAAGATACAACAAATGCACGGACCTGTACCTATTTATTCTTCCCCTCAAATACTTTAGGTTAAGGCCCAGGACCGTCCGCAAATGCCCCAGGAAAGTATTTACAAAGCCAGTCAATTCATTCCAAAGTATCTCTCTAAACGAATGAGGGCCTTCCCATAACTTATGTAACGAAGTGTACACCAGGTACGGAGTGTTCGAACAAAGGGGGGGAGGGAACCGACCCACTCAACCGACCATTCAATTTCGCTCTCTTTGTCTACCTACGAGATTATGAGTGATTATTCGAGCGGAGATCCCATACGATGCTAAAGCGTTATTACATCTATAATAGCAGTATTGTCAAAGGATTGATCTTGTCAACTCGTATCGGATTGATCAATTCTTTGATAGCGTCATTACATATATAAATCATGACCGATATAATTGCCTATAAAAATGTGTAATTACATAAAGAAAGATATATATCTAATTTCTTCAAGGGGGTTGGGTGGGCCGGGCTCTCTTTAGTCCATGGCGTTCGATTCGTCATCAATTTGTTCAAGTAGATTTCTCCCTATCCATTCATTCCTGAAGTATGAAATTAGACCCTGGAACTGCGGAACTCACTACTCTATTAGAAAGGAGAATTACCAACTATTGCACCAATCTACAAGTTGATGAGATCGGTCGAGTGGTATCAGTTGGAGATGGTATTGCACGTGTCTATGGATTGAACGAGATTCAAGCTGGGGAAATGGTCGAATTTGCCAGCGGTGTGAAAGGAATAGCGTTGAATCTGGAAAATGAGAATTACGGTATCGTGGTATTTGGTAGTGATACCGCCATCAAAGAAGGATCTCTCGTCAAGCGCACTGGATCTATTGTGTCTGTTCCTGCGGGAAAGGCCATGTTAGGTCGTGTGGTCGATGCGTTGGGAGTACCTATTGATGGTAAAGGGGCTTTAAGCGAGCACTTACTCAGACGTGTCGAAGCGAAAGCCCCAGGTATTATTGAACGTAAATCTGTGCACGAACCTATGCAAACGCGGGTCGACCAAATGACTTCACCCTCGTTCAATTTGGGGAAGCGTCAGTTTGTCAGGGATAACCCTGGTTTTAAAGGGAATAGGTATATTAGGTGTGCCACATTTCATGATCATACGAAGACTCACATTAATAGCAAAGTGATGAATGAAAAACCAGCTATTAATTATAAGAGAGCAGTAGACGGACGATTCGTAGATATACTTCCTCATGTTGCCGCTCGTGTGATCCTATTATTCCGCGAGCACAAAGGGAAATATAGGATCTCTGAACCTCAAGCCATAGATATAATAAGAACTCTCTTGAATAAGACCTTCATATTTAGTGAGATGTGTCGGACCTACATACCGAAACCCCACAAGCCAGGGCAACTACGTCCTATCACAATTCCACATGCTTCGGATGTTATTGTGATGGATGCGATATCCGAAGTCTTTAATGACCTCTTAGAGGATATCTTCATTCCCGGTGCTCATGGATTCCGAAAAAAACGTAGCGGAGAAACCCTCTTTATAGCTAGATTGGGTACCGGTTTCTTATTTCATACAGGCAGATATTGTGAAATGCTTCGACTGCCTCGATCATGAGAAAATATTGAGATCAGTCAAATCCTTAATCGATGATGAAGGAATAGTTAATCTCATTAATCTGTTTCTTATTGCGGATATCCGTGATAAGAAAGGAATTAATTACAACTATTCCTTTGAATCGAAAGGGATAGCACAAGGGGCTTCTCTCTCCCCTGTGCTACTCAATATATACCTACATTCCTTTGATGTGGCACTATCCACCATTTGCCGTACCTACCCGCTGGTCCATTATGTAAGATATGCCGACGATATTCTTATCGGCGTATCTGTAACTGGGCCAACAGATAACCCTATGGATGATAAACAAGTTCTAAAATTCCTTCTTGACAACATTCAAGAGCGAAAATTAGAACTTAAGATCCAACGCTATAATATTGGAAACCCTTTTCTTTTTCTCGGAATCCGTGTCATGATAAATGAGGGGGGTAAACTAAATATAACAGCCCCCCTGGGAAGAATCCATCACAAAATCCGAAGAATGGTGCCTCCTGGCCCCTATAGTCCAGACAGGGAGGAACTATCCAAACTTACTCCGGCTGCTCTGCGGCAAAGAAAGGAAGACCATATCATTTCTTTCTTTAATCGAAAGATGGTTGCCTACCTGTCTTTCTATTTTTGGTGCTCCAATTCTCGCAATCTTATAGATTCGCTGAAGCGCCAAATACTTGAAAGATGCGTTGAGAATTTGGCACTTTTCCACAAAACAACCATCAGCAGCATAAAAAAACGCTATGGTTCCAAATTGGGAAAAGCCAAAATTCCTTTCCTACACGAGGGGAAGATTGATCTAATAGTGACAAAACTGAAAAGCAGACGTTCTATGCGGGAAAAAGAATTGAAAAATATAGATCAATCTTTCCCTCCAGGAAGGAGTTCCCCAGGTGGTGGCTTTTCAGGTAGAGCCAAATAGTAGTCAGGTGGGCGCCTATTGAGGGAAAAGTGATCGGAAATAGGTTCGTGGGCGGTGAAATAGATAGGAAATGCTTGAATGAATGTTAGGTTGACATAGAGTCGAACTGAACCTGGGAACATGCAATAGATTAGGGGGAATGGGTCGGTGCAGTGAACTCCACACCCTACCCTTTGGAGATGGAGAAGAATCACTGGAACGGAATCTGGGGACATGCAATAGAATAGGTGGGAATGGGTCGGAATAAATGCTCTAATTCTTCCCCCCAAAAAGAGTAGACTGATGATATAATGAATTGGACAGGTATACTACTAGAGGGAAAGTGCCGCTATAACGGTTGGCACGTGTTAGGCTTTATGAATCACCCACCGAACGAGAGATATGAAGTTACCCATGTTCCCCACCAGATGAGATTTAGCCATGCTTGTTTACTTACGAGCATATCGATTTAGTTAAACGGATTGGATGGATCGATAACTGAATCTTCTTATGAGGCTGCTGGCCGGGAAATTTCCCAATCAAATTTTCATGCACTGAGTGAGAAGAGCTTATAGGCACTGACCGTATCCAGCCCGGTAGCTAAGCCGATTAGCCAAGTAGAATAGCCAAGCATCCATCCCATTCGATTAGCCCAGTTCAGTATCCCAGTCGATTAGCCAAGTCCGAGTATCAAAGGCAAGCAATGACCGGCTTCCAATGATTGTCTATTGAGACTTAGATGTCCAAAATGATGGGTTTTTCACCATACTAGAACAGGTATGAACTACATGGTGTATGAACTTTGGTCATTCCCTAAGTAAGGGCGCGGTGATTGTCACTTTTTCCTGCCTAGAACAGTCCTGTTTTCCCTCTATATGTGACGTCGGGGTTTCTTATTTTATGGTCAAAAATGAAATAAGATATCATGGTGCGAAGCCGCTTGTCCCTCCGGGGGCATGGAAAGCTGTCGAAAAGACGGGGTTGGAGCAAATCGAACACCTTGCTTCCTCCCGATTAGGCCTACCCCATTTTAGAGCAGTCGTTTCTCCCCCTTTCACTAAGGCCACCTTTTCACTAGCAAATTGACCAGTTTTGCTAAGTTCAATGATCAATGAAGCGCAACGCCACCCTTGCACTCTACAATTTCCCACTAAGTTATCCCTAAAGCCTTATTTGAGTGGAAGAAAGTGCCTTTTTATACGCAACCTTCTCACTACCCAATTGACTATCTAAAAGTGGGTAAATTCATTTCCTAGTCATTTGCGGAAAGGAGGAACGGAGTGCTCGACCAAAGGCCCCCCCACCCAATAAGTAAATTGAAATCTCTCCAAAGGCACTGATGGTGGAAGTCGTGGTAAGGCACATTTGATCAAACAAGCCAAAGGATGCATGCTAGAACACCACGGAATCATCCATCAGACTCTCTAGAGCTAGCTATATCACCATGGAATGTGCAACTGATTGAACTTGAAAAGCTGCTCGGCAACCAACACTTATATCACTTCTCTTCTTACGGTCCTACACAACCAGGCTCGCCTTAGCCATTGATCCTTAGGAAAGCAAGGAACTGACTGAACCTAAACTACCACATGCTCATATATAACTACCACCATTTCACCGGGCTATCAATTAGGTACGTTAGTGACTCGACTGATAAGGACCCTTTAGGGGGCTCGACTGATAAGGATGCGCAAGCAGGCTCGACTGTTTTGGTTACTTATTTGAGAGGGGCAATAAGTAAACCCTAACCTTTAGGTGCTCGACTGTTAAGGCCGCCATCGAGAGGATGCGTAAGCAGGCTCGACTGATA
>Ga0115848_100830_pt2 | contig 12322 bp, 7 predicted proteins | sample InSIn3gowninarea_FD_83862 | JGI IMG/M metagenome (GOLD analysis project Ga0115848, IMG submission 83862) | reverse complement strand
CATTTTTCCAGCGTCAAAATAGTCAGATATTTTATGGAGATCGACACTTCGTCTCCTATGCATTCTCAACATTTTGTCCGATTGTTGGATTTGGGATTTATTTTCCTCTTGAGACACAAAGGAAAAATATTAAAATAATGTTGTAGCTTATTTTTAACATTATGCCAATTACATAGTTAGCCGAATTCTAATTTCAATGCAAAATTTTGGAAATATGCCTATTACAATTTTTCAAATTCCTCTGCTTTGAACTCATTACCCTCATTGTTCTCAATTGAATTGTTTTTTGTTAAACATGCTCTCATAATTATGTATAAATATGCTTAGAACTTATATAATTTAAAAAATTAAAAAATAATAAGAAAAATCTCACAATTTGATAATTTGATTTAGCAACTCCCATACCATACCATCTAATACAACTTCTTTTTCTTTATCTTTTTTTCCAACAACAAAAAACAAAACTTCTTCATTATAAAAAGAGAAATTGCGTAAGTCCAGAAAAGAGGACGAGAGAGACCAATCAAGAGAGAAACAACTATGAAGAAGACAAAAAGATCAAGACAAAGCAAAAACTAAGTGACCAAACAGAGGCAACAAGGATCCAAAGAGGCTTAGATGGTGAAACAAAAGGATCTAGAAGAACAAACAACCAAAAATCACAGCTCAAAGGAGCCCACTTGGGAGATGGATCATTCGATCAGATATTCAAAAAACATTCTGCCTGGAAGAAGGGAAACCCCTCTTTTACATAGAGCATCCACTACCATGTTCTACTCCCTGTAGAAATGGAGAAAATAAATGAGGTTGAAGGAAGAATGGAGCACAATAATACATGCCATCGAATGATATAACAATGGGACCTCCAAAGCATTCCTCCCGAGCAGTCAATCAATGACTATCTTAGAGTCTGCAACCACCTTCAAGGAATGGATAGCCAACTAGTCAGTACTCTATAGTAACCCCACAAGTGCTTGACAACTTGTACCACAACCACCATTCCAGAAGAATTGAAAATCCCTGCTAGGGAAGATATTATTGACTGCCCCCAACCACGAACCCTAGTAGCAAAGGCCCCATTAAAAAACCCCAATGAAAAAAAATCCCAAATCCAACAATCGGACAAAATGTTGAGAATGCATAGGAGACGAAGTGTCGATCTCCATAAAATATCTGACTATTTTGACGCTGGAAAAATGAAAGTTAGGGATCCGATCCTCAAATATGGTGGCGTTACTGAAGCCCCAAATCCCCCAAAAGACAAAAGACATATAAGGGGAGGGCTTGATGGGGTTTATGACAGGAAGGCAAATACATTAACCAGTCGAAGATGGAAAGCCAACCACTATCGATCCTAAGGTTCAACAAATCTGCCGCATGGTCCCAGATAGCCTTTACAAAAGTGCAGTCAATGAAGAGATGGAAAACATCTTCAGAGGCTGAATGGAAAAAATGACATCTTCCCAAGTCAAGATCCGGTTGAAAAGGGTCATCTATGGTAAGCACTTGATTTTCAGAGGAGCGTCCCATTTCCACATGGGCACCGACCAGTTGTCATAGGGGCCGGAGGTAGAAGAACCTGCAATATATGAATAAAATTATTTGACAGCAATATTACCTCCAACAACACAACCTGCCCACACCAAAGCATTTGATCCGTCATTTAAATAAATTCCAGCCTCAAGGAGATTGAACTTGTATTTCTCCCATTCGAGTTCACACTCTGCGCTAAGACTCAATTCTCAAGAACGAGGCCAGGAGAGGGCTACATGCTCTTGAGGAAGGGCATTCTTCAGATCAGACAGGAGGTTAAATCCCAACTGGTGCAACGCGTAGAGCGTTTGGGGAGGAAGGATATGCTCCCCTCAAATGCCCTTGACAGCGTCCAATCCAATTAATATTTTATCTCTGTTACCTGCTTGCCATCTCAGGTTACCATATAACCAACCCTTAGCTTGCATTAGGTTGCTCCAAATCACCGTTTTCCCACCCTTAGAGGGCACAACATCAGCTACCCATTCCTCCAAGCTATGATGATAGAGGTATTTTCCCTTCAGGATTTTTCTCTATAAGCTCAAATATCTGAACTTCTTTGCCTTCAAAATATCAAATGGGAAATCCGGAATTCCAGCTTGGAAAAATGCCAGCTTTTCAAATACTCTCTTACATTTACCAACCACTTTTATTAAATTTCCCCGTGCAATGACTCTCAAAGAGCTATACACTTCGCTATGCATGAAGTGTAGTTGGGATGCATTCAAATGCAATGGATCCTTATTCTGGCTCAACCAAATGCCTTTGATCTCTTGAATGGACTGCATGCCATTATTAAATAGAAATGAGTTGCTTATCAGAAACAAAGATACATACCGTAAAGAACAAAATATATATGATTTGAAAGATTTAGTACCTTATCTTCATTTACGTTGTTATTCAGTAACTCCTCAACTTCAGTGGCACTTGTGAAATTGAATCTCAAATTGTCTGTCTTCTGGAGACCAATTGTCGAAATGACATCATGTATACATGCAATCCCATCTTTGCCTTTAGTGACGAGTGCTCTACTTTCTAGTATGTCTAGCTCAGTCTCTCCCACTATATCCGACACTGTGTTCCAATCCCATCCACTGAAAAATGAACAGATGTCAGGATCCTTGCACGTGTCAGGAAGAGAGTCGTATGCAAGAGATAATGGTCAGTATCCTGAAAAGTTTTACCCTCCATTTTTTGTCTGTCATGCATCACTATTCGATATGCCTTCTGTTTGTCCTCTTCACAACGTATCACGCCTGTTGCTAAGGTCAACATGAGTGGAATTCCGCCACAAATCTCCATGATGCGGTGGAGTTGGGTAGCACTTAAATTTCCAGCCATGCCATTGGACAGTTCTTTTCTTAATAAACTCATTGCTTCCGCAGATGGGATGCTCCTCATACGATAGAATAACGTTTTCACTGTGCATCCTCTACGCACATTTATGTCACGTGCGGTAAGAATCAGCCTTAGCTTCTTGGCTTTCTTGATATCCTTGGGCAAAAGCTGTCGAAGCTCATTTTCGCCCAACACGTTATCAATATAAATGAAAGCTGTCTGTTTCTCTAATGCTTTACCCAGTTCTCGTTGTCCATCTTCAGGCGTTCTAATATATCTTCAGGCGTTGTAATATCTGGAATAGAGTGTTGAGGTTCCATCAAATCTTTTAGTGTCTGTTTCTGCCACTCTACTATATCTGGAGTCGAACCTATATACTTAAACAACTTAACCTTGGAATATTTACATCCTTTCAGGTTGAGTAGTGAAAAGACAGCATCCGCAAGGGTTGTCTTGCCCATCCCTCCGAAGCCATGCAACATAATTGCGAGAGCATTTTCTTCACTAGCCCACTCCAAAAGATCTGTAACTTCCTTGACCGGTTCCTCTATTCCCACTGTTTTCACAAATGTAACACATTGTATTAATTATTAATGATAAACGAATATAATAATAACCGCTTACGTTGAGAGTATATGGCAATTATTTCACCTGCATGTTCCGGATATTTTCTGGAGAGAGGAGCCTTCTCACATGCATGGACATCAAAAAAAGAAATACCCATTTGAGCATAAATATGTTTGTACTGGTCATCTTGTTGCTTCGTCAATCTTTCCGGGTCTCCCTTCTTTGCTGACGTGGAAAAAAACCTGCACATCAACAACGAAATTCCATTAAAAAAACCACAATTTTTGAGTGTACTAAACATGTGCCTTCCATGCATTTCCAGTTAGCCACATATGGTGTAATTTCGCGCTGTAGTTAGACGAAATTGATGGGAAAGTTATGGAAATTTAGGTTATATTTAGAGAAAATCCGGCAAGATTTAAACTTCAAAATTTTAGGTGTCCTAAAAGTTTTTGATGATACTGAATCTATTTTCACCATAAAAATTCAAATACTGCCTCCGCCAAATTTTTTTAAATTTTTTACCCCAATTCCGACCCCTTCCGACCCCTTTTAACCATAGGGGCAACTCCTCCTCTCGATAGACGACTCCATTTCTGCCCCTCAACGCTGTAAAAACACTAAAAGGAATTCGCCCTAGCTGTCGTATCTCTTTGTCATTTTTGTTTTGGTAGTTAGAGCAGTCAATGCAGCGAATGAATGAAGTGGACTTACAGATGAAGTTCGTTATTTAGTTCTCCTATATCCGATGCTGTAGTTTTGTTTTATTTGGGCAGTTTTCAATAATGAAATGAACAGAGCTTCAAGTTACTCCGTTTTCTGTTGCTCTGGTTGCTTTGCTTTTCGTGTTGCTATTTTAGATTTTTGTGTAGATAAATAGGGATTTTGTAGCATCGTTTCAGGCCCCTGTTTCCACCACTGAAAACAGAACGCAGGAGAGGGAGTAGTCTACCCAGGCGGAGGGATTTTGTAGCATTGTTTTAGGCCCCTGTTTCCACCACTGTGAAAACAGAGCGCAGAGCGCAGGAGAGGGAGTAGAAACACTGTGAAAACAGAGCGCAGGAGAGGGAGTAGTCTACCCAGGCAGAGGAATTGCGCAGTTTTCATCGCCGCCGGAAAAAACCTCCGGCTCCGACAGCCAGCAATTCCTCCGCCAGCTCCGCCACCCTCCCCGAGCTCCGCCCAGCTATGACGATGTCTGACCAGAGTTCCATCGCCGTCTTCCCCATTCACACCTCAATTCTTTGGGAATTAACCGCGGGCTGCATTCGACCCGGCACTCCCCTGCACCTCACCAGGTCACCAGAACAAGCAGAAACCGGACTGTCGGGCTCGACTCGACGCCTGCAGTTGAACAGAACAAGCGGAAAACTCACTCCTGGGCTCTGCAGCTCACCGGCTACAAACAGGCAGGTTCATTCATCGAACCCACTCCCTGATCTGATTATATATGTATTTTGTTTCTGAGCTGAAACCAGGCTGTCTTGAATCGAATGTCCTGGAGCTCTGTCTCTCTGGGCAGTCTATATATAAATGTATTTGGCTGGATATAGGCTACCATCATTGACAGATTTGCGTTATCCAATACGCCAAGGAATCAACCAAACGAGATTACATTCTAGAGAGTCAGCAGATCTTTCAAACTCTAAAGGATAACCTTAAAACGCTTCAAGCTACGATGAAATGAAGGGGAGACTAGCATTGCTCCGAACTAGAATTTGCTATCGGAGATCCTTATGAACAGACCACTTTTATGAAAAAGGTATGTAAGAAACTATATTCTGAGTGTTATGGTCCCTTCGCAATCCTTCAGCAAGTTGAATGAGTAGCCTATTCTCTACAATTACTAGCAAGCGTCAAGGTACATAACCCATTCCATGTTTTTAATCCAAAGAAGGAAATTGCAGAGGATTTGATAGTTTCATAAGATTTACCTTCCCTTGATGAGGAAGGAAAATTGATCCTGATAGATGAGCATATCCTGGTTTCCAAAGATGAAAGGTTAAGAAACAGGGTTCTTAAAAATATCTGGTGCAGTGCAAAGATCTGCCCATTGAAGATGCCTCTTGGAAGGAACCTAACAGCTGCCAACATCCTTCATTGCTTACATTGATACAAACATTCAGGAGAGCCAGACTTCCAATGAGCTCAATTCGTCTCACAAACAAAACCAGAGCCAAATAAATGGTAATTTGAATTTACTGATGAAATTTCACGGTATGACATGTTAGTCAAAGGACTTTGTTTTCGTCGATTTAGAGGATTTTATTAGCCAGCTCATCCAAGAAGTTCAAACCTCTTGTCTGAGATCAAAAATAATAGTTTTTGGTCAAATTAAAGCTAGAATTTAATTTGTGGTTCTAGAATCGAACATGGCTGCATGCATTCAAAAACAAGGGTTTCTCTAAAATTAAATCTAGAGGTGTGGAACTTGAATCCAATGTAGTTGCACGAGTTCAAAAACAAAACTTTTCCTAAACCTAGAGCTAGAATTGTGGAGCTTGAATGCAACGTCGTACTTATGGCTTTCACCTCGTTTCTTGGCAACAATTGTGTTATACAGAAAAATTTTGGTCTAGCTGAACCAACACTATATTCATTCAAGATTAGTTTGTCTTTACAATTGGGAGTGGCTCACCTGAAAGCTTTGGTAATTCTGTTTATTGTGTATGTGATTGGAAGTTTAGTCTTAAATTTCTTCAATTTTTCACTCTAAATTGTCTTCCCAAGCTTTTTAGTTCATAAGCAAGTACTCAGCATTCCATCTTTCCTATGAGATTTTAAGGAAAATATATTGTGTGAATGTCTGTTGGATGGATGCTTTGTTTGTCCAACTCAGTTAGAAAAAAAAAAATAATAATAATAGATCTGAAAAGGTTTGAAAACACAATATAGTTTAACTTTGTACTATTAAGTGCACAACCGCAAATGATACTTCCCTTCATCTAGTGGAAACTATCTAAATAAAGGATAAAATTAGACAGTAACCTGATACTGATTCTCATACAAACATCCCTGACAACCTTGAGACTTAGTTCAATCTCTAAAAGGGATCATCATTCTAAATTTAACACATCGGAAAATGGAAATCAGTGATTCCAATGAAAATTTTCATTGATCTTATACAGGCTAACGAGGTTCATTCATTTATAGGTCAGTGGAGTGGTGACCATATTTCTTTAGTGCAGATGATAAGCTTAATCTGAAAATGAGGAACCCTTTCATGCAATACAGAGCATTCTCTACTTTTTTATAAATTTTCAATCTCATTTGGTGTTCTGATTTTCTAGACTCGTCCCGTACAAGGGAAAAATGCTCAGAATTGAAATATGGAACCAATGGCACTCAAACTAAAGGAAATTGATTTTTCTTTGGCAATGAAACACTGTTCTTTTGTACCCACTGCTCAGTCCAACTGTAGGATGAAACTTGACCTCCAACTGAAGTAAAAACTCATCCTCTTTTCTGAATATTAGGCGCTACTGTCTACAACTCGATTGGCTAAGAGTGCGCTTATGAATGGCATTTGCTTAGTTTGTGGCCTTTCAATCACGATGAAACATATTCTCTAGGACAACACGTTTGTTAAGAGGACTTTGAAATATATTCAAGAGCAACAGTCAGTTTTGCTTCAAGGGCAACTCCATTAGCAAACAACTTTGTTCAGAGATTCACATTACATAGCACACGTTTTTTTCTCCGAAATCTGGCACTGCCTTAGAATCACTACTTTGTTCACTGTTTGGAGATTATGGTAAAAAACTTTCCATTCTTCTTTACAACACAATATCTTCTTTATGTTCATGTTTATATAATCAGTCTCATTTTCAAAATATTTACATCCCTTCCTCTCTGTTTCTAAATCCCTCAGTTTATTGGATAAGAAGATATAGTATTTCTTTGCCTTTAAAGCATGACATTAGATATCTGGTGTCAATTTCTACAATGAACTTACCTCACATATTGAGAAATCAATCCCGAAGTATGCCTCAATTGTGTCAGTCTCACACATCTGAGTTGCTGGATTGCATTACCATTGCTTTATTTCAAACCCAATCATCACTCATATTTCAAATTATACTTGTTCCACTAATTGTCAGTTGAACTACATTCATTGATCTCAAATTACTCGAGAAGAATAGTGGGGGCTCTACTCCCCTGGCAGATTCAAGTTGGCTGGCCACACCGTTTTCCTACAGTCTAATTTGCAAGTAGGCAAACAGGTACTGCTCCATAGGCTAGGCAGTCAATGCTTTCCTTGCCTGGAGATAGACTGCTTTCTTGCCGGGATAATTGATAGCTGGTTGGATAGAGAGACCGGACCTTCTAGACAGACTAACTGGTCAATCAGCTAATGAGCTATCCGAACTTTGAAGACAAACCTTGCTTATAGGAAATTTAGAAGAGGCACAAAAGGATAGGTTGATGATGCTTTACAGAAGAAAAAAAAATGAAAATACAATAAGGATCCCATGGGCTAGTTTCATGTCAGGTTCAGCTTTATGTTGGATGGAAGAATAATCAACTTCAATTGTGTGACGTTGTCATTAAAAGTATCTAATGTTTGATCGAGTCTGGATGTTCCATAGGAGAGTTTCAATCCTCAACCCTTCACCAAGAAATTTAAACCTAGAACCTGATAAAGATTAAACCCCACAAACAAACAAAAATAATTTTCACATTTAAATATGTCCTGTGCTTTAAATTCACATAAACATGGTGAAGTTTTCCTTCTATTTGTATATTTTTCAACATCACTTGATAGTAACGTAATGCTAGGGAAAATAGAAAACCATTAATCAGCATTTGTAAAAGTCAGTCTGCAATAAAAGAACAGGGTGGTTCCACGAAAATAATGAATGAGGGAATTAAACAATTGTCTAGACAAGTCAGTGCAGCTTGACAAAATGACTCTCCCTGCCCTTGAATGTGGCAGAAGATTGTATATTTTTCAACATCACCGGATAGTCACATGATGTTATGGAAAATAGAATACCATTAATCAGCATTTGTAAAAGTCAAAGCCTGCAATAAAAGAACAGGGTGATTCCATGAAAGCAACAAATGATTGAATTAAAAATTTGTCTAGACAATTGAATGCAGCTTGACAAAATGACTTTCCTTGTCCTTGATTGTGGAAGAAGACACCATAATCAAATTCACCATGAATTCACTGTCCTCTTCAAATACACTTAAAAATGCCTATTATCTGCTGAAACTGGTGATGTGGATGCATTAGAGTAGATGCATCACTTCAGAGTAACAGGGTAGCAATCCTCATTTCATACTTCAGAAGATAACCGCTCTCTGTCATCTCTTTCAATGTCCTGCCACAAGATTAATCTTGTCAATAAACATCTCTATATAACATGAGAGGATTAATCTTCTCAACAATAAACATCTCTGTATAACACAAGATATCACATAGTAAATTATAAAGGGTTTGCTTTATCTACCTTTCTTAAACTGTCTTTGATTGAATCTACTGAACCTCCCCAAAGTTTAATCTGATCTTTAGCTTGTGAAGCCTGCAATTTATGGGTAAAACCAGCAATATACTAAATTCCTCTACTCTGGAGAAAGTGCATACAAAACACAATCTACAGATTGCCTCTCCTATGTAAGCTTATTTTACAGATTTTGCCAATAAATCGTGATTCCAATTTTCCCAAGTTTTGCTTCAAATGAATTTACTTTCTCTTGAAAATACTTCCATTCATCAAATTTATTTTATATTCATATTTGCATGGTCAAGATATTGATCACCATACTACTAAAAAAGTTTAACCAATGAACCTCTGCTTCTTCTACCCATTAGATGTCTTTTCTGGAAATTTGTGGCATTGCAAACCAATCTTCTGCTGTGGAAGTTCATGAGTATGAATTATATTACATAGTATGTTGAAAATATCCCAAAACGAAGGTGAAAGTTAGACAGTCTCCGTTAGCGATGAACGTGAAAGAAAAGTGCCTCTTTTTTTTAACGATGGTATTGATTAATTTTCAAACTTTTAACGTGGATGCTCTTTTTTTTTAGGTTGTTCTACAGTTCTGCTTCCAACCAGGATTGTCCATGCATTGAACCTCAATGTGGAAGACATAAATTCTTAGCCAAGCACACAATGTGGTATTTTTCCAAACATGCAATTCTCATCCAAGCACACAATGTGGTCTTTTGCCAAGCACACAATGTTTATCTATACAAATATTTTTTGTGTAAAACGCATCATGGAAGTGATGGTCATGGTTGAAGGCTTGTATTTTATCTAGTCCATGGTTTTCCGACTTCCAGTTGTACAGCAAGTGATAAAGCTGTGATAGATTCATTTACCTTTTGTATAAGCATCATTACATGAAATGATGCTCTGGAAGCACAAGGGAAGTATTATGCAATACTGTGGCAGTTTCCACGGTCTTGAGGAAACAATTCTAGCATTTTGTAATAAATTGAATATAATGAAATCCATTGCAGTGAATTTTTTGCTAGCAATCTGTTATTTTTCTAAACTTTTGACGTTCAGCTCCACTCCATTTGGTAATCAATAAAATACAAGTTTAGGTGTTCTTTGATGGAACCTCAGAAAAAGGCACTATTGTGAGTAATTTGCATCTGTCTGGAAATCAAATTGTTGAAACGATTGCAGGATTGGGGGATAGAACAACTATGAATAATTCATGACATTAAGGTTTCTGCTCAAATGTGCTCTGAACAACAATGTTTCTCAGCTGTAGGTGTTTAGGGATTCTAGATTGTTAATCAGATGGATGAATGGCAGAGGACAGCTGCACAAGATTTCTTTAAGATTTTGGGTGATCATTTAAAATAAGTTGCAAATTCATTTCAGCCTGTTACTGACACTGATGTCTTTAGAGACCAAAAAATGACAGCAGCCGCATCATCAAAGAGGGACTACAAGTAGTTGCAGGGAAAATTATAATCAAAGAGAACAAGATATAGTGTTATATGCTTCCTCATTTTGTCACTGCTGTAAACTTTCGGTGGATTGCTTTGTTTGCTAATAATGTTCAATTTGTTTTAAATGGAGGCAACAAATATTTTGGGTAAAATATGACAAAATGTGATTTGCAGAGCTACAACTTTTCATTTAGCTGGAGAGCCTATTTAGGGGTTAATAGGTATTGCGTGTTTGTTGTTGAATTTTTGTAATCTTTTTTCTGGCAATTTTGTGATTGATATAGTTTACTCAAATTAGTAATTGTTTTATGCATTCTTTTAATATTTTTTAAGATTTGGGGGTATGGATTTTCACATTTATTATTTTGTTATTTTGGTCAGTGCCTATGATATTATTTAGAATAATTGACGGGTGAAGAATTTTTAATTGGGCCAAAATGGAGGCCAATATCTATTTTAAGTGGGCTTTTGACAATTGTTGCTAGGTTCTCTGAGTCATCTTCTCAAGTGCTACCTTGATCTCCTTTCCGTGGTAGATCCATGTTTATATTAAAAGAATAGTAATATCTTAATGGCACAGTGTCTCAAACCAATGTTGTTGTATTTCATTGTTAACAAGTAATATCTGGTAACCGGTGGATGTGTTCATCAAAGTTCCTTCATAGCTTTAAAAGTTTGGATCACCAGTTTATATGTATCTAATATCATTCTACTTTCAAGTAAATAATTGGATGGTTGGTTTGTACATTGGACATATACAAAATATTTAAAACAATGGGGTAATATAATGGCCACTATACATAAAATACAAGATATTTATGCTGACCCTATTTCATTTTAATATTTGATTTATTGCAATGTCATCATAAAAAAGGGCACTCATCAATTATTAGTCCATCCAAAAGGTAACAAAATTCTGCGAGGCATTCCATATATGGCATTTTCAATAACATACAGTTATAAATAAACAATAACATACAGAACAGAAACTAGCCAGGTGTTCCTTTGAAACAAATATATACAAAGCAAAAGCTTGCCATTTTCATGTTACATGCTATAGTCTCATCTCCTCTCCATTGAAATCATCCCACAAGTGCTTGAACTCAAGTAGGCTTCTCTTGACCACAGATACTTGGGACAAAATTGTGCCACGATGGTCTAATGCCATTAAGAGAAATCTGAACTTAAAATTTGATATATTCTAGAATTCTAGAATCTAAAATTTGATATATGAACCATTTTGGAAATATTCTAAAATCCTTTCAGATATCAAATATCAAATTCACATGAAATGAAATGAGATGTGAAAGATGCCAAGTTAATCTAAGGAAAAGCAGGAAGATAATTACTTAGTTACTACTACGGTGATACACATTGAAAAAATCGATTCATGGTGAAGTGCAAAAAAAATTATTTTCATTTATGCAACATGAAGGTAAGTCAAAACATTTAGACAATCAAGCATATGCGAAAAAAACAAACATTTATAGTAATGAGAATATGAGAACAAGAGATTGGCAACAATCTATATTCTTCTGATTGTAGTATCTCTGAGGTCGTCTGAGAATATGAGATTGACAGCAATCTATATATCTCAGATCGTCTGATTGATAATATGGTCTGTAAATCAGCTATGTTTCAGAATCTCTGAGTAGTTATATGTCATAACAAACATTTGTATGAGATATGCCTGTATAACAATTACATGTATATCCCATTCTCCTACTAAACATGACTATGGACCTTACAACACCAGGTGTTTACCGTAGCTACTTCTCTACTCTTCCTAAATGAATGAATTGTGTGAAACAGTAATCTCAAGGCTGGCCAAACTCAGGGCTCAAACATAGTTTGGCAACATAATTTGGCCAAACTCAGGGCTCAAACATAATTTGGTGATTAGTCACCCATGTTCTAGCCACTTGCTTGCTTTCTAACATGTTATATATGCATCATCAGAATCCAGCA
>Ga0115848_100893_pt1 | contig 12332 bp, 3 predicted proteins | sample InSIn3gowninarea_FD_83862 | JGI IMG/M metagenome (GOLD analysis project Ga0115848, IMG submission 83862) | reverse complement strand
CCAGGGAGGTTACAGTTCTGTCGTTTACACATTTCTGATACGCCAAGAATCAATCCGAAAGCAGCTCAAGGTATCCGCCGTCCTCATTCTCACGCAGGCCAGCTCCAATCCTCATGCACGCGCGGTAGCAGGTAAAAAAATTTCGTTTTTCAGGTGAGCTTCCCTTCTATCCATCGCCGCCATTGAAATATCGTGCTCCATTACGCCGTCGAAAAATAATTTTCATTTTTATAATTTGAAAAAAAAAAATTAAAAAAGATTTATTTATAAAAAAAAATTTAGGTTTTAGATTAATTTTTTAGATTTTTTTTTAGGTTTTGTTTAATATTTAAATCTCAAAATAAAAAAATAAAAAATTCGAAAAGATATAAAAAATATTGTGGAAATTTTCTTGTTTGCCAGATGCTGTTGTTCTCGGGAAATTTTCTGATGTGGGATTAATGTTTATCATTTGTGTGTGCTTGAATGATCATCTTAAAGATTAGCTGGTATCTGGTTAATGATTTATGATTTTGCGTGGTTATTTGAAAGCATTCATCTCTTCAAAACTCTCAGTTACTGGGTATCATTATTGAGCATTGGTTATTATAAGAGCTTTGCGGTTTTAGCAGATAATCTTTTGTTGTTTCGAGTTATCTGATGACAAATGATTGCTGTTCATGGTCCATATTTATCATCTAAAGAGTAATCATTTAAATATCAATCTTTTAAGGCACTAGTCTTTTTTTTTATTTCTAAATCCGTCTAGTGCTTATCGTTTCGTGTCTCCCAACCAGCTGGTCGACAGTGGGTCTTTGTCATATCATAGGGTCTACCCCCCTTAGCCGCGGGAGACAGGCTTAAACGGAGGGATCGGGGATCAGAGTGACAGCCCCCGGTCTGAGCGTTGTCGTGTCAATCTGCGCGACAACAGTGAGCATCAACACAATGCTACAAAAATTGTTTCCAATGTATTTCCTATCTCTGAAGCCAAGGCAAGTATTCTTTTGCATCTCTTCGATTAGGATTCTACTAATGTGAATGAACAATGGTTTGTAGATGAGGAGAAGGTGAGGAATGCTATGGGCTTATTATCACAGCCCAATGAAAAACATAAGACCAAAGAAGCACAAAGGGAGGAGTTAAGTAACTGTCCAATATGACATCAAAGACATGAAGGCACTCAAGTACTACGGTCATTTTTGTTCCAATATTGTTGGCAGGGTTATATTCATACATCAATAAATGATGATGGTGCAAGATGCCTCACTTTACGATGTCCATATTGGGATCCACCATGCCGTGTTGTTGCAAGTGAAGATATGGTTTTTTCTTTGGGGTTATCTAAGGAAGGTAATAGCAAATATAGAACATATCTTGTGAGGTCATAAGTTGAACAAAACAGAGGGTTAAATGGTGTCCAACACCCGACTGTGAGTGTTGTGTGGAGGTTAAATTTATTTCTAATTTAAGTCAGGAGGTTGTCTACAATTGCTCCTATAATTTTTGTTGGAACTGTTTACAAAAGTCTCATTGTCCAATGGATTGCGAGACAGTCAGAAAATGGGTTGATCAAATTAATGATAGTGATTCACTCAACATGTACTAGATACTTAATAATTCCAAGCCTTGTCCAAAGTGTCAACCAATCAAGAAAATTCAAGGGTGTATGCATATGACATGTAGGCCTCCATATGAGTTTCATTTTTGTTGGTTATGCCTTTGTAATTGGTTTAACCATGACTCTACCCTTCTTTGCAACCAATATAAGCTTGAGCTTGCAACAATAGGAAGAGATGATGAGAATCAATCCAATTCGGCCTCCGACAATGTTATGAAAATGTTTTCTAAAGCATTTTCAGATAGATTGGCATTTTATCTGGAAGGATGGAAGTCAAATCAAAAGTTTGAGGAAAGGTACGGAGAAAGGTACACATCATATGGTACAAATATATTTGTTGATAAGACCATCATACAGTGAAAGCACACCTGTACGGTCACATGGTGGGATAAGTTATAATTTAGGAAAAACTTATTAATTACCTCTACACACACACATAAATATAGCTAGGATTATGATTATATATATATAGAGAGAGAGAGAGAAAGAGAGAGAGAGAGAGAGAGAGATCATATTAATTTAGCTTAATAATATGCGTGTAATAAAATAAAATAAAAAAATTTAGTAATCAATAGTTAGAAAAAAAGGATGGGGTTCGCAAGGAAGAAGACTAACCCCGTCATGCCAAAGTCAAACCAGAGATAACCAACATGCACAACTATAGGGAATCTTGTTCATTATGCTTTGAGGACAAAGCATTCCTTAAAAGGGCGACAATGTAACAAATATAACAATAGATAATAATTAATGAAAATGTGTAAATGTGTCTTATCAAACAAACATGTCTCTTCATATGAAAGGGAACCCCTCCTAGTATTTATAATGGGGCCCCTCATTGTATTTCTATCATTCTATAAAATTATCTTCTTCAATAACAAATATATTATCTTCTTCAATAACAAGCCAAAGACTGTTTGTTTACTACATAGATTTGATTGCCCAATTGAGGGAAGGCACTAGTCTAGTTGTGGCGATCATCTTAATATTCTACTTCTTTTCTTAAATTATTGGTAGCTAAGGTTTGGGTTTGGTTTAAATTCGCATGTTATGGTAATTTTACATTTATATATCAGGATTATATTGATAAAAATTGCATTTAATAAATTGAAAACTCAAAATGTAGCATTTATTACATTTCCATCCCCAAATTAGGATTGACATCTAAGTTCCTATTGTTTTTTTATGCATCTTAAACCATTAAAAACTTCAAAGGATTGCTTTTCCCTGGTATACCCTTTTATAGCGTTTAATATTTTATTAGATCCATTTTTTGGAAGCTAGTTCTTGGCTGCTATATAGCAGCCCTCTTCTATTCCATTCGGGTTGGTGGAAAGAATGTTTGATTGCTTGTATCTCTTATTACAGCCATCAAGGCCTTACTAGTGCCTTCCTCCATAACCATTAGACCTTATATCACCCTTGAGCCCTTGTTTATTGAAAATTTTGTTGGGTGATTTCTTTAGGGAAGCCTTCCTTGTGGGGTAACGTCCACCACTAAATAGTTGGAAAGAGGCAACTGAGGTGACAGTGGTGGCTAATCTCTTGATGCCATAAGACCCAGGTTGCCTAGCGTGGGTTTGCACTAGGCCTAATATATTTTGTAGTAACAAGGACTTATCTTAAGAAGCGAGGGTTTAGGTGATAACAAGTCTCAAAATGCATATTCATTTACAAAGATAATAGAGCTTATTCATCCTATTCTAAAAACACAAAATTTCTCTACTAAACTTTGCAGCAGAATAGGAACAGAAATAAATCACAGTCACACAATAGCAAAAACAATATTCTTTTTAGGGAACCCAACTGGGAAAACCCTCTGCTTGTTTGAGAACTTTATTAAAGAAATTTGAGCAATAGATCTCTTACAAATACAACTTGTTTCAATCTGAAAGCAAGCTTGTTTTCCTACCTTGAACCAGCCTTGAAAGCCTTGCAAGATTGTTGAGCCTTGCCTCCTATATTTATGCGCACAAGATTCTCATGGCACACCTTTCTCTCACAAGCTCCACACATAAACCTGTGCAACGTTCTCACAAACCCGTCACCTCTATTGTCTTGTATCACCAACTCGTGCTCACAAGACAACAATCAAATTTGTGCCTCCGTTCCTCCTTTTAAAACAATTTGAATGGCTAAGTTTAGTGAGTTTCTAAATAAGGAGTTTGCTTTTGTGATGAATTGAGTTAGCATGAGTTAACTACTCATGCAACTCGTCCTATCTCAAATCAAGGACTTGAGACTCAAACACATGTTCTTTTCCTCAATTAACTCGCACTAGAAGACAAGTGACTCGTCCTTCCACTTTAACACATCAGTTAACTGCTTCTAAACTCGTCCTGATTTTTAGGAATGATTCCTAAATTTTAGAACATCATACTAAATTATAGGAATTAACTCCTAACTTATAGGAACTAGTTAGGGTCAACACACCTAATCCAGGTTTCTCCAACCCAATCCTTCTTTCATAAGACAATGCTTAGATGCATTCAGCATCAAAGCTCTTCTGTTAGAAGTTAGAGCCTGTTACATGATTTCATCATGATAAATTCGGCAAATAATAAATGACGTCTTCATACAATCCACTTTGCTACAAATCTTTCATAATTGGCAAGATCATTTCAAAGCCAACTTCCTTTTGTAGTTGAATCATTTCCTTGCTCTTTTCTTTGAGCAACATGACCAATCCTTTTCCTTACCACCAGTTTAGTAGGTTTTAAATTCGAAGTCATACACCCGAATCTTGGAGATCATTTTTCCTCTTCTATCCAAGCAATCCTACAAAAGTAGAATGTCCTTAACTGCAGGATGAGCACAAATACAATTACCTTAAGAATTTTGAATATAGCTCCTGAAATGTTTTAAGGATTGGACCAAGGCATATGCCTGTTTCTCCAACATTGAATAACCCAATTCAGCTTCCCTCATTCTTTTGCTCGAATTCAACAAGTAATGCAAATTGAAGAGCCACCTTACAAAGGACAAATTAGTATAAAGTCCCTACTGACAGAGGAAGACAATTTTTTTATGTCAACACCTACAGGACAAAACAATGGTATTGAATAGAAACTGCAATGGCAACCTGAAATTCTTAACGTCTGGAAAACACTGCCAAAAGGCAAAGGCACTGCTAGAATCTTCTACTTTCTTGCTGAAAATAAAAATAGGAGTGCTATCATTGTGCAAAAGAATGAGAAAAATTTAAGTATATATCTTTTCTTTTGTTAGACAATATAAAAACTAGGGTTAAACCCATATGATAAGCAAACAGGCTTTAGTGTAACCCAAGGTTGCAACATTTTCTTAACATCTGATCATCATAAAGAGGTAAAGAATAAGCTGCAGCTGCACACACATTGACCAATAGCTCCAGAGACTCTACCTACTGATCCTGGAAGAGGGGGGCCTCCAGAACGCATGCATAACAATGGAGTGGTATCATTTGAAATGCCAATTAGATCTCTACCTCCCTGCAAAGAAGACAAAAGGGTGCTAGGTCAGCTCTGTACAAGGGATGACACTTGGTAGAAACCAAAAGCTACAAAACAAGGAAATTTAGTTTCAAATTCTGCTTAAGAACCCTGAAGTCCAACTATGGTCCACATGGGCTCAATTAAAGAATCAACTTCAAATAACAATTTTGAAGCAAAATCGTAAAAGAAGATGCTGAAATGCATTTGGAATGAAGGAATTAGGAAAGAACTGAAAGTATCATAATCAATTCAGCATATGAAACAAGTCCCAAGACTAGTAAAACACTCTTCCATTGCTATAACAATGCAGAAAATCACCTTTATTATGTGCTGCTTTTATTACTTCATGGACGAAATAAGTGCATCATACATAAGAAAGTTACATGACACAACCAACCATACGCTGAAAATCATAAAGTTGGCGCTGCTTGTGTTTGATGTTTTTTGGATGTTAGGTATGCAAAAAGTAAGGATCTTCAGATAAGAAAATTTTAGTGTCCAACACACAACCAAATGGTAGGTTAATGGGACTAAGAACAGTAGTGATATCATTAAGTACAAGTGCCCCAGGCCACCCCAAAAGGTTAAAGACGAGATAAAACATGAAAAAACATGAACTTCATGATCTTAATATTTACATCAAAGAAGAGAGAAGAAAGAGTGCCAGAGATCAACTAGTTATGCATAAGAGTCAAGACATGAGGACAAGGTAAGAGTGTGAGGGTGAATTAGTATCTACTACAGAAACAATCACCAAGAAAAATGCAATGCACTATCTAATGATGTTATCTAATGAGTGTCCAAGGTTTGAGAGGACATGGTTGGGTGATCGTGTAGGCATCCCAAAGCCACAGGTAGATTTTCTCCTAGCACTTAATGTTAAAGGAAAGAATCTCGTGATATGGCTCTAGCCCTTGGGTTGTTGTTCTAACCTATGCAAAGAACAAGTACCCCTACCCCTTGTGGGAAAAACTCAACCATTCTTAGACTAAAACGCTGTATGTGATTTCAATGACTCGATGCTTACTATGTCACTCACTTGGATCTGTTGGAAAATGTAGCTAGTTTCTGTCTTCATAATTGTCATTGTACTCATCTCATTATGTATATCTTATGCTACAAGAAAACTAAGAAAGAAAAATTTAATTTTAAGCATGGATTTCATCATGGGTTTCAATCTTCATATTTGTCATTGCACTCATGTCATTATGTATATCTTATGCTACAAGAAAAAGAAGAAAGAAAAATATTATTTTAAGCATCGGTTTTATTCTTCATTTTAATTGGTCTATTACCCACCACCTATGAGTGACACCCATAGGAGAATTTTTTTCTCCTACATTGTCTTCAATCGGCAGCCAACAGCCCCTTGCAGCCATCAGATAGCTCAATGTGCCATCATCTCCGCCACTTGAACTAGCCATTATGCACCCTCGCCTATTTTTCATTATCATAAGTTTGAAGGTGGGCCTTCCAACCTTGAAGGCATTGCTTTCATTATGTAATTGGGTATTTTTGTTTACTTATGATGGACACTTCTGGGCATGGATTAGTGGGGGGAGTTGGTGGAAAGAATGGGCCTAGTCTGTACTCTTGCCCCCCATCCAACTTGGCAGTTAACCTTGCATCCTAGTCTTGTGGGATCTCCTTTATTGGCTAATAGCTTTAAGAGTGGAATTACATGGGAAAACCTGATTTTGGTTGTGTGGTCCCGCTTCTTGACATCAAATACATCACTCCTCTCCGCTCATTATAACCCATTTTCACATATTTCCCATTCAAGTCCACATTTCTCCATTGGGTCCACAAGGAGTTACCCCCCCCCCCCTTGTCCACACTTAGGGTCAAGCCTAAAACATTTCCTCGAGGTTGATGCAACTAAAAGGAAAGTTAAAAGCATAATTTTGCCACTTGTAACAAGAAATGTACCATAAAATGCAAAAGATGGCCAGGACATAAAAATTTAGCATGTGGGGAAAAGCCAAACATGGGCACTGATGCCCCTTATCATGGCCATCACCCTGGTTCCTAGGGCCCCTATCTAAGCCCATTGCATCATTAAGAAACCCATGATTGTCCCAACCCCTAATTAGCGATGAACTGCCCAACCTTAAGGGGATATTCATTGTTATATGCTTCACATCATGCTCTCATTTCCTAGAGCCCCAAACAGTTATAAAACAAAAATTGTTAAAAGGCAAAAGGCATATGAAGAAGGGTGGAAAAACAAGGGTCGGGGTAAGTCGTGTACCACGATTGCTCCCTCCTATATCTATACACCTATGTGTGGGCTTCCCTTGCTATAGCTAACCTTGTACCATGGCATGTGGCTTGAAGCCTATTGCCCCACTCCATTCCATCATTATTTCATATGACACCTACCATCTAATGGATGTACCATGGACTTGTCACTCCCTTAGAGGTTGAAACCACTTAATAGGGTCCTTGATTAACCCCTTCTTGAACTTGGGGACACTTGTACACTCTAAAGCCCCTTTATGGAAGGGCATGCCACTATGAAGTGCCCACTTGGTTCCATGACTTGTAAGCTCATTTGCTCAATTACACTAATGTTTTGTTGTACTGGAAGGTGAGGAGACACATTACATCTTATGCAGGATTGTCGGTGGATCTTCATCTTGGGGTTTGGTTTCCCTATACAGGGTCCAAGCCCTCCAGAGGGTCATATTGGCATTTATAGGGTGTGCGTTGAGAGCCATATGTCTCCACTATAGTAGAGAGCAGATAGCCATGCCGTGGGATCCTTCAGCACCATTCATTGCTTGCTCATGTCCCACTTAGTTGATGATGATGACGCACCTCGACCACCTTGCCCAACTGGCTACACCCTGTTGACCACTACGTGTCAACTACCCATAGCAGTACACCCCTTTTTCGCAAAAGGGATAGCGTTTGAGTGACGTGTCCGTGCCTGTCATCATCAGCCCAATCATATTGTTTTGTAAACCCAGTCTGCATGTGTAAATTGTAAATAATCTTAGCAGATCTGAGTCATGTATGTAAATTGCCTAGGTGGACCTAATTTTCTAGTGATAATCTACGTTCCGGAAGGTTTTTTGTCTCACCGATCCATGATCGGCAGAGTTTTCCTTCAACCTAACCCCAAAGCCGGAATGAATTTTGTCATTAGAATCTTAGACGAATCCTAGTGTGTTGATCTGCTAGATTATATTTGGTCGCAGAACTGGGTGGTCTATGAGGGTCTATGTCAAATGGGTTTTCCCCCTTGAGATTGTAAAAATCATGATGTAAAGTGTCTTGAGGGTTAGAAAATGTTTTAATTCCCTCATAAGACCTAAGTCCTAAGTCCTAGGTGATTTTCCAAAGGCTAAGTTCGAGGATCCATTTAAAAATAAAATTAAAAAATATATATATAAAAAATAAAAATAATAATAAAATTTTAAAATTTTAAAAATAATTTAAAAATAAAAAATAAAATAAAATAAAATTTAAAAAATAAATAAAAATAATAATAATAAAATTTTTAATTTAAAAAATAAATATAAATTAAAAAATACAAAAAATAATACAAAAAAATAAATAAAAAATAAATAAATAAAAATTGAAAAAATAATAAAATAATGAAGTAAAATAAAATAATAAAATAAGTCGAAATTTTGAGAAAACAAAGGCAAAATTTTAATTTTTAATTTATTAAAATTTTGACGGATGAGATTAAAAAATATCTTGATCCTCATCGACGGTCGAGATCAATTTGACATGGATCACTCTAACTAGCTGTTGGAAAATTTTCCTTTAAATAGGGTGCTAGGGGTCATTTGAGATAGAAGTTGAGATCTGAAAGCCTGGTGCTAAAGAAAGCTCTCTTGTAGTCATTTTTTGTGCAATAAAGAAAGACTTTGGGGTTAAAAATCTTGTTAGTGTTACTCTTCTGAAAATGCTGTAAGATGATTTATTTTTCTGCATAATTTTATTTTCAGCTATTGATTTTAGCTTGATGAAGATTGATTCAGGCACAGGTATCTTGTCTGATCTTTGGGGTTTGAATGATAGTTTAGATTCTGAAATATAATGGCAGGTATCTCCATTTGATCTGGGTTTCACTATTGTTTTCTCCCTCTATGTTAATGGTTGATTTTAAGCAGTGCAGGAAATCTTAGTTTTGAGTTTACCGGGCATTAGGGGAAGTTCTCGGTTGAACCAGCCAACTCCCGGATTGTGTTTTCTGAAAGAGCCCAGCCAGTTTCAATCCCGGGCTTATCATCTGCAATTTTTTATGAATGCATGCAGGGTCTTCTGAAGCACCTCACATTAAAATTAAAATTCTGAAAATATAACTGTAGATTATTGACAAATCTGGCTGCTAAAGAGCCTTAGATCTATAAATACTGTAAATTTGTAGCTGGTTTGAAGGGTTTTATTTTTTCCTTGCACATATTGTTTCTGGGTATTTTGTTTTGCCATTGCAGGTTACAGGTCTGGGAAATTTTTGTGGGGTTTTCAGCAGGCAAATCTACAGCAACAGGATCTTTAAAAAAAAAAAACTGAATGTAGGGCAATTTAAAATTTACTGGAGAATTTGCAGGTTTTCTTTGAAGAAATTTGAGGGTTTTTCCGGGTTATCTGTTTGCTGCCTGGGATTTCATTTTGACAAAAGGTTTCAAATTTTTTTATGCTATCTGTTTGCTGGGGTTTCATTTAAAATTTGCTTTCCAAAAATATCAATCAGCAATCTTGCATTCCAAAGGTTTTAAAATCATTCAATTTCAGATCTAAATTTTTTAATGAGGGTTTCAAGAAATCTGAAGGAGAGCGAGTTAGAAAATTTTGTCAAGATTTCTGGAAAATATTTAAAGCTCCTCTCACTCTACTGCAAATCAAATCCCTGTCTCTTCACAGCTCCATTTCTGCATTTCTCTGCGGATTCCTTCCACACTGCTCTAGCACCTGCTAATAAAACAAAAAATAAATAAAAATTAAAAAATATTCTAAAAATTAAAAAATATTTTGAGAAAGCTTAATAAAAAAAAAAAAAAATTGAAAATTCATTTTTTGTGGTCCATTTTTCTATAGCTAAACGCACTTAAAATGTTTATTTACAAGTTGGCTATATGAAAGTGGTAGCTGGTCAGCATTTAAATTTTATGATCATTTAAAACATTTAACTTTTCTTGAAGTTTAATTGCTGGATCATTTAAAGGCGTTGTGTATTTGTTGAAAATCTTATATCGCTCGGGTTATTTGATGATAAATGATTGTTTTACATGAGTTTATATTTCTGCAGCATTTGATAAATAATCGTTTAATCATTTATTTCATAAGGCACTGGTATGTTAACTTAATAAAATCAATTAAGTACTTGTTGCCTCTCATGTCTCCCAACCCAACTGGTCCCCAGTTGGTCATTCATTATCCCATAAGGTCTACCCCCCTTAGCCGCGGAAGACAAGCTTAAACGGAGAGATCGGGGATCAGGGTGATAGCCCCCGGTCTGAGCGTTGTCATGACAATCTGTGTGACAACATTTTTTGGCGCCGTTGCCGGGGATACTTTATTCTCGGTGTTTCAATGACTTTTCATCTTCTCATTTCTCATCATTCTTTCATCTCTCATTTGAGCTGGCAGATTCAACATTTTTTGGCATCATTTGGATCTCTTCATCACATATCAGCGACCTCTTTTCAGTTCATTTCTTGTCTGAGTGGCGACTCCATTTCTTTTATTTTTCCCAGGCAAGAAGCCTCTCTCATATCTGTTTGTTTGTTGCTTTTTGGATCCTAGAATTAGATTCATTGTTCAAGTGGCGACTCCACTTCTTTCATCTATTGATTTGCTTGAGCAGAGATCTCGTTCTATCATCCATTTGATCCCTTATTATTCATCATGGATTATTCATTTAAACCATGTCATTTTACTAACCATCTCCATGATTTTCCTGAGGTGGCCATTTCTAAATTACCTGTGTTCTCAGGTGGTGATTCAGTCGCTGTTAAAAGGCATCTAGGCTTGTTTACTCGTATAATGATCATATATTGTAGACCCCCTCAGTTTAATCATGAAGATATCAAAATGCGTCTTTTTGTCTTTTCTTTAGAGGGTGATGCTTTGAATTGGTTTAATAATTATCCTGAAGATTATTTCACTTCGTTACAAGACATTGTCAATGCTTTTAAAGATAGATATGGTAATCCAGACAGCTTGCTTTGTGCCCCTACAATTGTGCAACATAATAAAAGTAATCTGATAAAAGATCCAGCTGTCGGTGAAAGATTCCAAGACAATTCTTCATATCAGAATGTGTCATCCACCTGTACTATTGCAGATCAAGTCCATGATAGTGGAAAAGCAAGGACAAATGACAACGAAAAGGAAGATCAAAAGCAAATTATACAAGAACTAATGCTGCTGGTAAAAAATATGGAGATTAATCAAACTAATTACGTCAATGATGTGAGAACTTTATGCACCCACCTGGAAAAACGTAATAGGGAGATGGAGATCATGCAAAATCAGCATACTAAGGAAATTGAGACCATGAAGACTAATCATGACACAAAAATTAGTTTTATGCAAAGCAAGTTATCAGGCTTAGAGGAAAATATGACAACCATGAAAGCTAATCATGATAGGGAAATTAATTCTATGCAAAACAAGTTATTAACTATGGATGAAGAAATGACTATCATGACATTCGATCATAATAATCAGTTAGCTACCATGCAAGCAAATCATAAGGAAGAGATAAACTCTATGAAGCATTGCTTGATGACCATAAAGGAAAAAGACAATAAAGTAATAAAAGATATGGAAGCTAATCAGATATATATTCAGAAAAAGTTATTGACCATGGAAGAAGATCATGCTAGGGAAATCAGTGCTATGAAAGTTGAACACTCTAGCCAGATAAATGCCATTACAATACGAGTACATAAATTTCAACAGCGGATTAAGGATGAAAGAAACCAGGAAACATCAATAGATCAAGAGCCTTCTCATTTGCTGCAACAAGCTCCATCTTATTATGAGGAGGTCATTGGTTCGATTGAAAGGTGGTTAATTGAAGGTGATCCAGATAAAATTAAAAACGATAAAGATCAGATGCAAGATGAAGAAAGACATGTCACACATATCTTACATACTTCATCTAAGAGCTTTGAAACAGAAAGTTCCACATCATCAATAATACAGCGTTCCACAAAGAAAAAGCGCAAGAGAAAGAAAATAAGAAGAAGATTTGATGCATCAGACGGCCGCGATCAACTTGATTTTCGGATAGGAAA
>Ga0115848_100892_pt1 | contig 12336 bp, 10 predicted proteins | sample InSIn3gowninarea_FD_83862 | JGI IMG/M metagenome (GOLD analysis project Ga0115848, IMG submission 83862) | reverse complement strand
TTTTATGATAATGGGTAGTCATACAATTAAGATGTTAGAATAATTGAGGATCTAATAATAGTAAGTGTTATTGTAATGAGTTGTGGGGTGAACCTAGGGATGAGTTGAATTCATTAAATTACTTTTGTATGTATGGACTTGATAGAAAACTTTGTATCATATTTGATTATGTCAACCACACAAGTGTCAACTACCACGATCATTGAATTATTTGGGTGGAAATTGTGCCATCTAAATCCCTAACCCATTGTATATCTAAAATATTTCATGACCAAGTCATTCTTGATTATACCATGTTATTTTCCTTGACCACTTATGAATGAAATTCTATATATGTGAAGCCTAGATTTCTTAGGACATATGAGAAAACTTAAAAGATAAAATGAAATAGCATTTAAAGTGCCCAATTATGCTAAACATGTTTCCCTCCAAAGAGTAAAAATTTTAGGAAGAATTATGCCTCCAAATTTCCTCCCAATTCCTAAAAAAGATGTCTTAAAAATGAAAGTTTCAAGTGTTGAAAGTAAATAAACTCATATGTTAATAAGAAATATTAAGAAATATAAGCCTAACCCTACACATTGGAAAACACACTCAATAACACAACCTCCTTGTATTTTTGTGCATTCTAGTCCAAATCCTTTTTCACCTTTGCAAATCATGAGTCCTGAGCTCCTGAGGAATTTGCTTGATAATGCAAAATATATAGTACTACACAAGGTCATTTACTTACATCTTTGGAAAATATCTAATGAATCCTATTTTGGAATACAAAATTTCTCTAATGTAGTGTTTGAGTTTAAGCATCAACCATGTTGGGTCATACGTATCCTTTATGATATACCTAATATTGACTTTCTTCGTAACCTTATCTATTTTCTTACTAGACTAGGGTATACCTGGCTAGTAATTATTCAAGCCCCTATTAGCCCCTTGTTGACTCATTTGATAGAATTATTTGAATCATCCACATTAAACCTTTAGGAACAATTTCATTATTTTTTAATGGTTTGTATTACCTCCATACATACATTAGCATGGACCATGTTATTCTAGTTCTAAATCATTCAAGAAACTGATGCATGGATCACTCAAGCAATATCCTTTATTCAATATCATTTTCCACCCACATCCCATGCACATATTCTTTATCATTTTTACTTGCCTGATATTATTGCATATAGAAATCCTACTGATGAGATTGAGCCTAATGAGAAGTCTAATATATAATCATGAAAATGTAAAAGGAATTTATTAGTATCTAGAGATAAATATCTAGAGCAGTATTGGGCATAGCCCTACCTGAAGTATAACTCAACTAAAAAAATGATGATTTACTAATTCTAAAATTATTATTATTTGTGTTTATTTAGTCATGTTATCTGTATTATTGTTCAATTATCTATTATGAGTTTAAGTATAAATAGATATGTTGATGATTTATTGAGTAAATTATAAAGTTTTACATTCATGTGAGCCAAAGAGTATATAAGATAGCAACCATATCTAAATAACATCCTTGCTAGTTATTTATCTAGAGATATTTAAAATCTAAAATGATAAATAAACAAGGAAGGAATGCAACCATGATTAGAAGTGAGCTCACACACATTTCAATGATAATAATATTAAAGTAGTTTGGGTAATAATTATCCTTGAGTATCATATTGGGCCAAATGTTATATATTTTATTATTTTGTATAATTATAGAAAAAAGAAATAAAGGAAAAAAAAGGAAAAAGGAAAAAGGAAAAAAAAAGAAAAAGAAAAAATAAGAAAAAGAAAAACATATAGATTGATGAGATGACCAAGGGGTAGGGTTAGCCACTACTAGGCATCTTGGACCTAATCCCATCCTAAGGTTTTAAAATTTTTATATGTAGATTGATGAGATAGCCAAGGGGAAGGGTTAGCCACCACTAGGCTTCTTGGACATAATCTCATATTACAGAGGAAGTTAATTTTTTTTATTAATATATAAAACTTGTCTCATGTTTTGTACTCTAAGAATATTTTAATCTAAACTACTTAAAGATAGTAATGAATCTCATTGTACATACTGAGCTCATGAAATTCTAATTGCATGATAGCTTTATATTATATCATTGGTGACTACGAAAATCTAAAAGAGAAATTATTCATGAAATCTTATCGAAGTATGGTAACTATTCTATTATTTATTTAATCACATGTACCAAAACTTTATGATCATAATGGGTAAACCAATCAAACTATTTACCAAAATAATTAAATTTTTACCTCCTAAACTATTTTACAAATAATTTTATTTTGTTTCACATGATTACTTGTAATATTTGTTGTGATATCTTGAGATCAATATTCTTTCCCTATATATTTTTACCTATCTCTAATATTGTTAACTTTTATAGCTTCCCTAAAACATTGGGATCAAGAACAAGAAATTGTTTTCCACTTTGAAATGCAAGTCAATATTATTTCCCTAAATGTTTTTACCTATCCTAAATATTATTAAATTTTATAGCTTCCTTTAATCATTGGGATCGATAATAAGAAATTATTTTCCCCTATGAAATGGAAGTTAATATTCTTTCCCTATATGTTTTGTACCTACCCTAAATATTGTTAAATTTTATAGCCTCCATGAGTCATTAGTGTTGATTAGAAATATGCAATATGTGCACCCCAAGACATTTTATTCAAAGTATATCATGAACAAGCCACTATTGTAGCTTGATCTCTGGAGTAGGCCAGTTCCTTATCTATTGGGTAGAATAAGTAACAAGAAAGAAATAAAAGAGGAGAGTGCAAGAGATTAATCAAAAGAGTAGGGTAATGAGAGAATAAAGCAAAGGTTGATCACTAGTTTAGCATGGGCTTTCATAGGATGTGAAACCTTGGTAGGAATCTAGTGTAACAGCCACAGTTCAAGCTCTCACTCTCATATTATCCCTCAACTCAACTCTACCATATGAGTAGACATAGTTATACCAACATCTCATAGTTATTGTTCAGGAAAACATTCACAATTTGCCACAATGTAACCAAATTAAGAACAACAAACACAAGTGCTTGACAAGAAAGATCAAGATGGCATTATATTATTGATGGAACAATTGGTCTTAGAGAATAAATGTAAAGGGCAATACTAGGGTTTTTGACCCTTTTCTTATTATCTTCTCCTATACTTATACTGAACTAAAACGGATACAAGAAATTAAAATAGTTACAAAAATGGCCTCAAGATTTTGGCCCTTTTAACTAACAACTATCTATGGATGCCACATGGCAAATTATTACAAAAATAGAAATCTTAGATAGTAATTGCCTCCTGATGTGATGATTCTACTTTCAGACATTATTGGAGTCTATACTGCATTTCTAAAAACCATTTTGACTTCCTCTTATGATTTTGAAGTCTTTATACTCATTCTGTGATCTTCTATGGACTATGGCCTTGGCAAAAATATTCTATGCAACCTTTGACGTCATTGTCCCTATGTTCTAATTTGGAGACTTCACTCTTTTGTTGATGTCATCTCTTCTACCAGTTGCTGAAATAGAACTAGTTAGCACCTTGGGTAAAGTTTATTTTTTTCTATGGCATCACCTTTGTGAAAATCTAGTATTGAAGCTTTGATGAGTTTCTCTTCATCCTGATGATGTCACTTATCTTGGAGCATTTATCTTTACTATAGCGAGGCAATTATCTCTACTTGTTGACATCACCTTTTCTAAAACCCACTCCTTGGTAGAAATGATGTTATTCTCTTCCTCATGATATCATCTTTTATATTCTGGAACATTTCAATCTAACTCATCTTGAAACTATGAACACCCTTTTTTGACATCATCATCTCTAGGACCTAGTTCTTTGCCAAAAATATAACCATGTTTTCCCCATGATGTCATCTTTGCACTTTGAAATGCATCATTTTGACTTGTCTCAAAATTTTGACCATCTGTCATTGACATCATCATCTTCAGGACCCAGTTCTTGAAACCAAAACATAGCCTTCTTATACCTTGTTGACATCATCTCTTTCGAAGGTCATCTTACTCAAAATATTTTCTTCAAAACTCACTAAAACTTTTGGAATAAATAAATGATGGGAATTGTTGAGGATTTATTGAAGAATTTCACTATATATGAATATACATTATGGTAACTTCTAGGGGAAAATTTTGCCTTTGCAAAGAGAAATTTTTGAACTTAGACTAAAAAATACAAAATTGAAAGTCACTACTTTAACTTTGAGCTCCCAAGAATTGCATAACCTTATCCCAGCTTGCATGGCTTTCGAAGAAGTCTTTTATTCTTGACTAGGCTAGTGCTATGCTATTCAAAATTTCGTAGGAGATTTGCCCATGTTTATGCAATAATTGTTGCAGGGAAACTCCCTTATTAGCACATTGACCAAAGAATTTGAACAAATTTACCTCATCAAAAGAGAACAATAATGAATCTATATCTTCCATTTTCTCGCTATCCTCCTGAATGTGCTTCAAAAATTCAACTCGAGGATGGGTGAATTATCCTCCTTCCACAATCTTAAAAATCCTACCTTAGCTAATTTATTCAATTTTGTTCTTTGGGCTTCCACCCCTTGTAGTTGCTTGACTACATTATTTTTTATCTCCTGACATACCCATTTTCCTTGGACTAGGTAGTTGATGGTGAAGATCAATTCAACTCTATCACCAACATTAAGGGCTTGTAGCTTCTCATTTGAGATTTCACTTAATTTTTTATTTGCCTTCTTTGCCTGCTTCTCTATAAGGTTAAGAATATTTTCACAGAGGTTGACATTTGCCTTTAGCTTTTTCAGCTCTAAAAAACATAGATCAATGTGATCTTTGAGCTAAATTAAATGTTTGATCGTTAGGGATAATTGCTCCAGGAACTTTTCTTTTATATTAATAAAAAAATTTCTATCTACTTTATTGGCATTCATGCTTAACTGCATCTATGAAATGTTGGCATTCAAATTACCAATTATTACATCTTTAGCTACCACATTAGCTATCTTTGTAGCTATCTCTGCATCCTTTTCAGCTATGATAGCATCTTTTTTTGCTAGGCTATCTGCAGTAGGAGTGGTAGCTAAGCTTTCCCTTAGAGCAACTATATTATTATCAATTACTTTCAATTTCAACTGTTGGAAATCCAATTATTGCTTCATTTCCTCATGGGCTTTCTAAAGCTTATTATATTTGACCTCTAATTTGATCAATTCAAAAAGATTTAGGTCCATACCTATCTGCAGCAGCTCATTCTTATCATTCTGGGAGATACTCCTAGTATCTATCTTCACTTGGGTGTTCATTGTAGATAAGTTGCTTTGACCATCTTGGAGATCTTAGGTGATCACCATTTTCAAAACTTTGTTCTTAGCATCTATAGACATCTGAAGCCTCACTAGATTATCTAGTGCTAGGATCTTCTACAACTACTTCTACACCCATATCTCTTGATTTTGCTTCATCTGCTTGTATTGCTACATGATTCCATCCATTAACACCTACTATTTGGATATTATGATGAATGGAGAGGTAGTACTCAGCTTTAGCATAGAAGAAGTCACTATTTGTTCGATCAATGTAACATGGTTGGCTTGATTGAGGCTAGTGCCATTGCTACTAGTGGATATGGGGATGAAAGGGTCTAAGATTGATGTTGGAGGTGATGGTGATGGGAATGATGGTATGGAAATGACACTGATGGGAGGAGTGATGAGGGAAGCTAATGTAAAAGGAATAGGTTTATGCCATAAAAATGGCGATGGCAATGTAGGAAATGGTGGAAGAGTTGGTGATGATGGGGGTGATGAGACTGTAGTAGGAGGTGCATGGGATGAAATGGGAGTAACAGTTGGAGGAGAAATGGTTATAATGGGACCAGAAGAAGAAATAGAGATAAAATAAGGAGAAGAGGGAATAGAATGTGTACCTAAGGGAGTGGGGCTCCTCCTTTTCTTCCTGGGTGATTAGGGAGCCTTAGGAGCTTTCCTCTTTATTGTATATACCTTCCCCTATTTCTTGGCCACCTCCTAGGAAGTTTTTAGGGTTGCCTCTCTAGCTTCTCCTTTGACTTGTTCTGCAGGGCTAGATGCTTGGACTACATTTGGCTACCATTGCTACTCCCCTCCACCAAAACTTCCCAAAGAATCATCTAAAAAGACATCTAAGGGGTGCTCAATCTACCACATTTCTTTGAACTTATCATCCAAATCAAACTCCAAGGGGGCATGTTTGTTCTCAAACTCAACTCTATATTGTACAAATGTTTCAATCTTCTTTTCACTCCATTTCTAACCCCTTAAGGTAGTTAGAGACTTCTTGGAGATAGAATCCATCTTGGGATCAACATTGGCTTTTTTCTCATAAAAGCTCATCCAAGATGGTAGCAAGTCTTTTGTAATCAAGGCTATTGGTATCACCTTATCTTTGCTCATTGGATTTCTCCATTGCTCAAGCTTTGGCCTAATATCAATCTTGAAACTCGAAGGATTGGGTTGGCTCCTCAAATTCTTACCAAAAATGTCCTCTGAATTGTATAACAAATATTGGTTGATTTTTTTCTATTTCAACCCTAAAAGTTTTTGCTTTAAACCCTCACTCTTGCCTTTGCTCTAGAGCACCAAGTCATGAACTTTTTGGGGGAGGGTATAGATAACCCTCTTTTTCATCATCATCTTGTATTTGGCATCAATGTAATCCATCTATCTCGCATACTCCATGCTAAAAACCCAATATGTGACATGAATGGATAGCAAAAATGGAGCACACAAAAAATTGTATAACCTAATGAAAGTTCCCTCTTATGCAAAAAACCAATTTCCAATCTCACCATGTGGCATTCGGAGATGCAATTGTGAAGCCATCGATAATCTTGGGATCATCGAGGTGATCAAACTCATAGCAAGAACTAAAAATTTCTCTACAAAGCTGTAATAATCAACTGATATTCTAACTTCCTTAGTCCACCTATCCATAGACTTGGGAGACCCATCTTCATCTTACCTAGTTAGGGTCAATTTAGTAAAAGAACCTAAATTTTGATTAATGAATAGCCATATAATATATGAAAAAAAAGCAAAATGAGACCCCTCATCAATTCTCTGCAACTGCTTAGCATTCCCATTTGAAATAGCAACTGATCAATTGTAAATAGTGGGAGACTTTGGGTGAGAAATCAAGTATGCTATGGTCAATTTGGCTGGTGAAATATACCTATCAGATTGCTCTCCTACAATAATTGACAACATGGATAATAACAACTGTACATGTGAATTGAAACTAGACAGCAACACTTCTAACTAAGGAACCTCTGTGAAACTCATGGCACCTTTAGCATTTTTGTTGAGCCAAACAAGAAGGTTTGTTCTCATGTTCGCACTTAGCTTTGTATCCCAATTTACCAACATGGAAGTGGATTGGGAAGGTGGCAAGCTAAAAGCCTTTACTATTGATGGGGGATCCAGATTGAGGATTACCTTATCCTAAGGATCTCTAACTACCCTTGAGGTTGAGTCAAATGCTCTTTTAACTAATTCAACCAACTCAAGAGCTAAGAAACATCTATGTGGGATAAAATACATAAGCCTCAACCCTATAGGTGAATGAGCAATATGATTAAAGATGAAATTTGGGCACTTACCTTCAACAGTACCCTTAGGATTTTTATTTTGAGCAATGATCTTGGTATCTTGCAGTAACTCCATTGAATCAATGACTCCTTTAGCAACCTTGGTCTGAGGGGGTGCCATGCTTAATGCTCTAAACTACTCTACTTCTCACAACTCCTTTTTCTTACTCTGATCTCCTTTGATGATGCTTTGCAGTTCTTAGCTTTGTAAACTTGATCACTAGTGCTCTTATGAGTTTGAAGATTTGGGTAAATTTGAAATGAACCACCTTTAATCCTTTTATAATTTTGTCTTAGATTTAATGCATCACCTTTTGATCATGTGAAATAACTCCAAAAGCATTTGTATTAATAACGAATATGATATTTTATGCTTTTCTTGGAAACTTTGAGATTTGATACTACAAGTTTTCTTGAAAATATCAATTCTATCGATGCAAAAGCATATTACTATCAATATTATGTTGTTATTAAATGATAAATAATAACCACACTTTCTTGAAATGAATGCAAAATAAAACACTAACTACAATATGTACAAGATCATATATTTTTCCTCTGATCAATCTCCTGCGCATGTGAGTTTATAGCATTTTAAATGCTACCCATTAACCGAGATTGGCAACCTCCATCCATTTATCTTTGCTGTTTAAAATGAATTTTTTTCAACACATTTAGCTACCATGTAGGGTTCAGACTACAAGGATTCAAACTTCTTATGTTTTCCAACCTTGGCTCTATCCTCATCCCATTTTAACACCAAGTCCCCTTCTTTAAAATTCTCCGAAGTAGCTTTCTAGATATCAAACCATTTCTTCACTATTTCATTCCTTTTTTGTAAATCTCTATAAGATTGATCTCAAAGTTCCTTCAAGTGTAGAAGTTCATCCATCTGGACCTGTAGTGGTTCAAATTCCTCAACATACTCTTGTAGAACTTTCAGAGCTAGAAGTTCAAAATGACTTGGTAACATAGCTCTTTTTCCATAAACCAGTGTATAAGGGCTAGTTTTGATGGTTGATTTCACTGTAATCTTGTTTGCCCATAGTGCCCAATTTAGCCTTTCATGCCAATTTCGAGGATTATCTTCCACTGTTCTTTTGAGGATCCTTATCAGATTTTTATTTATGGATTCAACTAGGCCATTACCCTAAGGATAATAATTTGAAGAAGTCTTCCAAAATATCCTATACTTCTTAACAAAATTGGTCACTTCTGGCCCCACAAATGCTAGACCATTATAAAAAATGATTGTTTGGGGAATGCTATATCGAGTGATCAATTTTTCAATGAACCTTAGAACTATTTTTTAGCTTGCTTCTTTTATAGCCTCTACTTCTACCCACTTGATGAAATAATTAGTTTAAGTAAGGATAAACCTATATCTAGTAGAAGAGTTTAGATTCACAACCTCGATAAAGTCTAACCCTCACTGTTAGAAAGGTTCTTCCACTTGAACTGGCTCCAGTGGCAAAGTTACGTTTCTCTTTCTCCCTACAAATCTCTAACATTTTTCATAACTTTGGGCCTTTGCAAAAGCTTCTTTAAACATTGTAGGCTAATAATATCTAGCCTGAATGATCTTAACTACTATTGTATAATCATAATAATGACCTTCAAATGTTTCAAAATGAAATTCTTGAATTAGTTCCACCATCTTGGTGGTTGGTACACATCTCAATAGAACTCCATCATGGTTTCTTTTGTAATGTACTTGATCTATCTCATTGTAATTTTGAGTGTGAATCTTAAATATTCTTCTTTGGGATGCATTCATATGATCAAGAAGCTTACCAAACTCAAAGTATCTACCCAACTGAGCCAACTAATCATTTTCTATCTCTCCAGATCCGAACTTCGAAACTTATTTCTCAATAAAACACACCATCCTTTTTTCGGTATCATTTGTTTCACAAGCTAATCATAGAGTGTCCTTCCTTTTATGAGCTTGGTGGGTCAAATCTCCACATCGTATTTGAGAATCTTCAAAATCCATTTGGATCTCCCTTCTCCTAATTCTCCTTGCATGATATAAGACCTAACATTTGGATGTATAGTTAGAATCAAAATCTTGCTTTGTGCCATGTAATGTTTCAACTTACCAAGGGATTTAAGTAGAGCTAAAACTTGTTTTTCCATGAAAGTATACTTCTCTTTGCAACTGTTCAAGGTTTAACTATAGAATGCATTGGATATTTCTCATTTTTATCATACTTCTATGTCAAAATAGCTACCACAGTTGAGTTAGAACCATATGCATATAGTATGAATTCTCTACTAAAATTTGGATTCCTTAAAACAGGTGCTTGGGTTATTGCTAACTTGATTTTTTGGAAGGCTTCTTTACCCTCTTTAGTCCAGACAAAAAGCACATCCTTTTTCAACATCAGAGTAATCGATTTGACTATGCTTGAGAAATCTTGGATAAACCTTCTCATGAAGTTAATCTGACCCAAAAAAGATTGCAAAGCTTTCTTATTGGATGGGAGGGTTAGATCATTTATAGCTTTAACTCTATTTGGATCAATAGCACAACCTTCTTTCAAAATAACATGACCAAATAATTTACCCTCATCTACTATAAAAATAGACTTTTTAGGATTTAGTGATATGCCATACCTCTTGCATTTAATAAAAGCTTATTCTAGATGTTACACATGTAGATTTTTGTCATGTGAGAAGATAGTGATATCATCAAGATACACTAGTAGACTCTTATTCATCAATTCCCCAAATGCATGATCCATAGCTCTTTGAAAAGTAGCATTGGTATTGGATAATCCAAATGGCATTCTTTGAAAGTTAAATGTTCCCCATTTGGTTGTGAAGGCTATTTTGAATTTATCTTTATTTCGGACCCAAACCTGATTGTACCCCAAGAAATCATCTATCAACGAGAATCTCTCAGCTTTGATTACAGTGTTTAGTATTTGTTCCATGTAGGTAAAGGATAATGATCCTTCAAAGATACCCTATTCAATCCTCAAAAATCTACACATAGTCTTATTTCACCATTTTTCTTCCTAATGAGCACTAAATTTGCTACCCAAGTGGAATGCTTAATAGGATAAATTATCCTGGCCTTGTATAGTTTCAAGACTTCCTATTTCATAGCTATTTCAATCTTAGGATTTACTAATCTTTGTTTTTGCTTGATCGATTTAGCACCTTCTATCAACTCAATTGTATCCTGTATTATTGATTTATCAAAAACTTTTAAATCATCATAAGATCAAGCAATAATATCAACATACACCCTACACAATTGTATGATCTCTTAGATCTATTCTGGAGTATTTCATATACTAATTTTCAAGGACTTATCGAGAAGAATTTCATGTTATTTGTAGTTTTTCGGATTTATATTCATACCTTTCCTCTTTACTCGATCATTCCTATCAAACAATCCTTTACATGGGATCAGGTCTTTCGGGATTTTATTATTGTTCAACTAAATTATATCTTGTTCTTAGAAAATTTTAGAGTCTTCTTCGCCTACTACATGACATACAGTTTACTATAATAGAAACTTATTGATTTGAGCTTCATCCTAGAACACTTGCCAAAAAGAATCATTATCCAAAATTGATGGTCTAAAAATGAGCTTTACCCCTTTTCTTCAGAACTAGTCATTCGTGGGATCAAAATTGGCTCCCATTTGTGCTAAAATGTTAACCTCTTGGTTGAACTTCCTTGGGATAGACTGAATGTGCAAAGCTTCAAAATGTTCAAATAAATCCTAAACTCTATTTTTGTAAGATTTCAAATAATGGTGTTTAATTGAACATTTTCCTATCATTTGGTTCACGATCAATTTTGAATCTCCTTTGATCTTCAAACGTCAAATTTGCATTTTGATAGCTTGTTCTAGACCAAGACAAAGAGCTTCATATTTTGCTACATTATTAGAGCATAACCAAGTGATTATATAAGCAAATTTATGTATCTTACCAGTTGGGTTGATCAGGATAATTTTGATTTCAACCCCATTTTTAGATTTTGCACCATCAAAAAATATTTTCCAAATCTCATTTCTTTGGAGGCCTTCATTAGTGAGTTCTAAGATAAAGGGTTTCAGTTCCATTAAATAATAGTTTTCAAACTCCATGTCATGAATAGTATTGACAATATTTATGGTAAACAGGTCTTCAATTTGTAACTCTTCCAACAGTTGATCAGATTCTTCTAACTCAGAATACTACACAAACCTCTTCCTTCTTCTCAACATGAAACTCAAAAATCTTCTCATTACCCAGTTTGACCCTCTTATTTTCACAAGGAATCAAAAAATGAATGTAGTCCATTGCTAAGTAACTCTATTTTTGTTGTAAACTCTCTAGATAAACACAGTTCGAATAAAGGAGGTAGCTCAATAACCATAACCTCTTGAGTGATAATCACAAAGAGACACTTGTGTATCTTCAAAACTACATCTTTGATAACTCCTACAATTCTGATAGGTGTAGAGTCTAGCTATAACACTCCAATAGATGTTCTAGTCATAGGCAATCCCATCACATCACATACTGCTTTAGGCATAATAGTAGTGGTTGCTTTGAAATCGACCAAATAATTATGAAGCACATACCCTTCAATTTCTAAAGTCATGTAGAAAGTTGATGGCTTATTCTTACCCATTCTTAAATGAAAGGATGGATAGGGTGTTGAATCTTTTTGAAACATCAAAATATCTAAGAATGGGTAAGAAT
>Ga0115848_100890_pt1 | contig 12366 bp, 9 predicted proteins | sample InSIn3gowninarea_FD_83862 | JGI IMG/M metagenome (GOLD analysis project Ga0115848, IMG submission 83862) | reverse complement strand
CACCTGGATTCGCTCTTCACCATGGAGCTGCCCGATAAGTACTTTGCCGAAACAGAAGATATTACCCGCGATGGTATCATTGGAAATTATGTGCATGGCAACGAGCCTTCGCATCATATTGTTTACCTGTACAATTTTACAGATGAGCCCTGGAAAGCACAGGCTCGTGTACGCCAGATTTTACCCATGCAATACAAAAACACACCAGATGGCTTAGGTGGCAATGATGATGCAGGCCAAATGAGCGCCTGGTACATTTTCAGCACGCTTGGCTTCTATCCTATTGCACCTGCCTCAGACCAGTATTGGCTGGGTAGTCCTGCTATAGATGCTGCTACACTAACGCTTGAAAATGGTAACACATTCACCATTAAAGCTATTAATCAAAGTGATAAAAATGTGTATGTACAAAAAGTGCTGCTGAATGGCAAGCCGCTCGACAGAAGATATATTACGCATAGTGAGATAATGAATGGCGGTGAATTAACTTTTTACATGAGCAACAAGTATAGCAAGTAATTATTCAACCGAAAAGACGCGAAGACACAAAGATTTATAAAGATAAAAAGGCTCCAAACTATCTAATAGCTCGGAGCCTTTGTTGTATAGTAAAGAATTCAAAAGATCTTTGTATTTCTTAGCGTCTTCGCGCCTCCGCGGTAAAAAACTCCCCTTTAGGGTTAGGGGCTTCTATATCTTCTTCAGCTTCTCCCACATCTCCGGAATACGCTTTATCCAAACGAATTCTCTCTTCTTTATGGCTGCATCTTCGGCAGGAGAACCAAAATATGTCTTACCACCTTTCAACGATGCAGGTACGCCACTCTGTGCATACACTATTGCATTGGCACCAATAGTTAGCGTTTTACTTACGCCTACTTGCCCCCAAAGTATCACCCCATCTTCTATCTCCACAGCACCGGCAATGCCTACCTGCGCAGCAAATAAACAGTTCTTGCCTATGTTGCTGTCGTGACCAATATGCACCATATTATCCATTTTGGTTCCCCTTCCTATGCGTGTGGAGGCAGTAACACCTCTGTCTATGGTGCAGCTTGCACCAATTTCCACATCATCTTCTATCACCACATTGCCGCAGCTTTGCATGCGCTTATACCATACATCGCGGTCTTTCTTAGTATTGTAATAAAACGCGTCACTGCCAATGACTGTTCCGGCTTGTATCACTACATTGTTGCCTATTTCTGTGTAATCGTTGATCGTAACATTTGCATGAATAACACAGTTGTTCCCAATCTTCACATCCTTTCCAATAAACACATTCGGCATGATTACCGTTCCTTCACCAATCACGGCAGAATTACTAATGAGCTTTGTTGCGGGTGTAAAGGGACGGAAGTGATTAACAATCTTCAAGTATGCTTCAAATGGTTGTGCCGTTACCAGCAGGTTTTTGCCTTCAGGTAGTGTAACATTTTGGGTATTGATGATGATGTGTGTAGCTGCACTTTGCAGGCAGGTGTCATAATACTTTGGATGATCAACAAACACCACATCGCCTTTTTCCACTTTGTGTATCTCGTTGATGCCGGTTGCTTGTGCATAAACATCGCCAATTACTTCAGCATCTATCAAATCGGCAAGCCATTGTATTGTTACGGGTGCAGGAAATTTCATTGCAATTTGTTTTACTTGCACCAAAGGTAACAGCCATGCATGCAATGCGTTTGGTTAAAATATTTTCTACTGCAACATTGTATCTGTTACACGCTACAGCACTCACCATTTCTTTTGCTGCAGGCTGAAAGCCTTACGTGGTAAAGCTTTCAGCCTTCTATAAAATTATGGTGCAAACAAATTTGCACTATGCTTCATGCAAAATCGGTATAGTAATGCACATACTACTTCTAAATTTGTGTATAAAAAATATGCGATTTTTTTTTGCATTGGTAAAAACTATATTTAATATTGTGTTGGGAATTTTATTCCCGGTACTTACTAACCCATCTACATAGTAAATCCCGCACCAGATGCGGGATTTTTATTTGTATGAAACATTACTTTATCATCTACAAACCTTACCTCGTTTTATCACAATTCACTTCGCAGCAGGGGCAGCAAACACTCGCTGATTTTTTCCATGTTCCAAAAGATGTGTATGCTGTTGGAAGGTTGGATTATGATAGTGAAGGACTCTTGATTCTTACAAATGATACGTCATTGAATCATCGCTTGTTAAATCCTGTTTTTGAACATGAAAGAGCCTATTGGGTACAGGTAGATGGTGCTATTACAGATGAAGCAATCAGGCAATTACAACAGGGTGTTGAGATTAATGTAGATGGTAAAATCTATATAACAAAAAAGTGTATAGCAAGACGCTTAGATGGTAATTTACAAGTGCCAGATCGTACCCCTCCCATACGCTTCAGAAAAGAAATTCCTGCGCCATGGATAGAACTGATCTTACGCGAAGGAAAGAACCGCCAGGTAAGAAAGATGACTGCTAAAATAGGCTTCCCAACATTACGGTTGATAAGACAAAGAATACTAAATTTGGAATTAGGAACAATGCAGCCTGGCGATATCATTGAGTTGCCTAAGAAGACTGTTTATAAAAAGCTCGGTTTGATATAAGCCACAAAAACAGGAAGGCACAAAAGTTTTATAAGTATACAAAATGCACTACTATATACAACTAATTAGAACGGATTTTACTTAATGCGCGGTAACCAAAATTGCTTTGATGTAACTGCAAGGTTATGAAATATCCACGCAACCAATTCTGGCGGCAGAACTGCTGGCCTGTACTTACCCGTCCTTATCAATGCTTAATAAATACGTAGCACTAAGCGGTCATTACTTATAGCTACACACTTGATTATTGTCCCCGGTGCCCCATTTACCACCCTTTACTGCAGTGGAGTACTCATGGCAGAGCCATACTAAAGCCATGGCAAAGTCATGGTAAAGCCATGGATAGTCCATGGAAAGCCATGAAAAGAGCGGCAGCCAGCAGTTGTAGAACATTGAGGTAATACAACATTGTAGTTATGTACAACACTAAACAATGCTGCTGAACATCCATACTTTCCCCCAATTCTAATGGAAGTAACCTCCTAAAACTTAGCGAGACGACGGTGTACTTAAAACTTCAGACTAAAGCTTTCTCTGTGCCTTAGCGGCTCCGCGGTTACTATTCTGCAGCACATTATCACGCCTTACTTTATTCCAGTATTTCCTTGCTACGAATAAAAACCCGAAGCTCTCACCATCCTCTTTATTTAAATGCTTGTGATGCATCTTATGCGCCCAGCGAATCACTTTTACATAGCGGCTGTTGCTATGCGTAAACCATTTAAACCGTTGATGAATAATAATATCATGCACAAGGAAATAAGCTAAACCATACAATGCCAAACCTGCACCTATGCATACCACCCAATAGTGTTCAGCCTGCATACCTAGCATAATACAAAGCCAGCTTGGGATAGCGAAGATGAAAAAGAACGCATCGTTCTTTTCAAAGAAGCCCGGGTATTTTTTGTGATGGTCTTCGTGCAGGTACCACAAAAAACCATGCATTACATATTTGTGTATCAGCCACGTAGCACCTTCCATTACAAAAAAGGTTGCCAGCGTTATCAATATATACAACAGCCACATCATAAAAAGGTACTTAACAATAAGAAAAACAATAACTGTATAATGAACAAATGTATTGCCAACTGGTTATCCTTTTCAAAAGGCAGAAGCTTGAAAACAGTTAATAACAACACACTAATAACCAGCCAGCAGGCATAATTGTAAAACGGAATATCGCCACTACCTGCCCATTGCCAAAAGCGGAGCTTTACAGCCACCGGCTCCATCACATAGTCGAAAAAGGTAGCCAGCAACGCACCATCTGTTATAAACGAAATAAGTTGTACAGATGGTTTTACTACTGCCTGCATAGCCTCCAGTTGTTTGTTACTCCAGTTCTGCAGCTTTTGTGAAATAACACCAGTGCAGTAAATAATAATAAACCAGTTAATACCTATCAGGAAGGGTACGTTACCATATTTGCTACCCAACACATTGCCATACTGATAATTACCAAACAAGTAACCGGTATTCACGCCTATCCATTCTACAGCAAAGCCCATTATAAAAGAAATAACAAAGAACAAGAAGAAAGAAAAGTTTTTTTGAGGCTGCGTAATGATAACCAGCGCTGCCATAATCAAAAGGTTCAAGGGTGTATTTTGTATAAACCAGCCTTTGTAAGGGGTACACAAAATACCTATAGCACCACTTACATGAAATAACAATATGACAAACAGCGCTATGTTTTGTAGTGAAAATAATTTGTTAGTGCGCATACTTCCAATCCTTTTTGTCATTCGCTACCATTTCGCTCACAATCTTTGCACTACGAAGGCATAACGGTATGCCTCCACCGGGATGCACACTGCCACCAACAAAGTACAATCGTTTGAGCTTATTACTAAAATTTGGGTGACGCAGAAATGCAGCCATCCTGCTGTTGGAACTGGTACCATACAAAGAGCCCATATACGAAGCTGTATCCTCTTCTATTGTTACCGGATTGAGTACTGCTTCTACTTCTATCAACGATTCTATATCTGTATGTAATAAACGGCTTAACTTAGATAGAATATTCTTCTTTAGCTGCTGTTGCCATTCACTGGTATACTGCCCCCTATTCGCTGGTGCATTTACCATCACAAACCAGTTCTCTTTACCTGGTGGCGCCTGTATGCCGGGCTCACATTTACTTGTAACATTTATGTAAACGGTAGGGTCGCTGTATAATTGCTTTAGTTGAAAGATGTGATTGAATTCTTCTTTATAATCATTGCTAAAAAAAATATTGTGTAAGCCTAACTCAGGGAACGTCTTATTAATACCCCAATAAAAAATAAAGGCACTGCTGCTTCGTTCCTGCTGTAGAATGCGTGTTGCCTTCTGTTCATTGTTAAGTAGCTTTTTGTAAGTAAAATATACATCCATATTACTTACTACCACATCTGCAAAACGGTTTTCATTATCTACCACTATACCTTGTACTTTGTTCCTGTTATGAATGATTTGTTGTACAGGTTTATCAAAGTGGAACTGCACACCCTTTTTCACAGCCAATTTGTACAATGCATTAGCAATACTGATCATCCCTCCTTTGGGATAATATACACCCTCATTATACTCCAGGTGTGGAATGACACTCAACATACCCGGTGCCTGGTAGGGATTACTGCCGTTATAAGTAGCATAACGGTTGAATAATTGCACCGTATGAGAATGTTTGAATCTGCTTTTGTTAAATGCATTGAAGGAAGAAAACAGGTAAGCCAACCTGGTACTCATCAAAGCCTTTGCAATTGGAGCTTTCTGCAAAGTGCTCATTTTATGCAATGAGTAATTAAGGAAGATGCTGCCTGTAGTTTCATACAGTTGTTTTGAATGTTGTAAGTACTCCTTTACAGCAGCTTTATCTTCACCTACTTTGTTATGCAGTTCTTCCGCCAGTTTATCTCCATTTGCATAACCATTTATTACTGTTCCATCTTCATAAAAATAGATGCAGGCAACCGGCACAGATTCATAACTAAAATAATCTTCTATAGGTTCACCAGCCAATGCAAACAACTCTTCTATTAATTGTGGCTGGGTAAATAAACTGGGACCTCCATCAAAGCGATAACCTTCTTTTTCAAAGTAATTGATCTTACCTCCGGCATAGCTGTTCTTCTCAAACACAGTTACCACAAAGCCTTGCATAGCAAGTCGTATAGCACTTGCAATGCCCGCAATACCTGCACCAATGATAATAGCTGTCGGCTGATGGTTCATAGGAAGATTAAGTTGCGCAAAGATAAGTTTGCCTTTGCAGGTTATTTTGTTATAACGCTGACAGAGCCCTATACCCTGTCAGCGCTTGAGAATACTGTTTAATAGTTTGCCTCATAGACCGAACCAATATAATATACGGCTTTAGATAAGGAGGAGATTGGTTCTTATCAGCATAAAGTGCAAAAGCCATAAACAACAAGAAGCCCGCGTAATGCGGGCTTCTTGTTTATAAGTAGAGTGAATCAATAAAGCTGCTGTTTGTGAGCAAGGAATCTGTCTGCTGACTCAGGCAGATTATGTATAATGTTTTTCCAGCCAAGACACTTACAACTCAGTATCCACAACTCACATAGGATAGCTCAACCCCATATTATAGAGCGTAAACGCCCACTTATCTGCCTGCTCCTGTATCACCATAGAAGTTGGCTTGCCTGCTCCATGACCAGCTTTGGTTTCAATATTCATCAGCACCGGGTTATTACAACTCTGTGCAGCCTGTAATGTTGCGCCAAACTTGAACGAATGAGCAGGCACCACACGGTCATCGTGGTCTGCAGTGCTTACCATGGTAGCAGGGTAGCAGGTGCCTTTCTTTACATTGTGTACCGGAGAATATTTGTATAAATAGCCAAACATCTCTTTGTTATCATCGGCAGTACCATAGTCGTAAGCCCAGCCCGCCCCGGCCGTAAACTTGTGGTAACGTAACATATCAAGCACCCCCACGGCAGGAAGGCATACACGATATAAATCCGGGCGCTGCGTCATACAGGCGCCTACCAGCAAGCCACCATTGGAGCCGCCTGAGATAGCGAGATAATCTTTTGATGTTATGTTGTCTTTAATCAGGAATTCCGCTGCGGCAATAAAGTCATCGAACACATTTTGCTTGTGCAATTTGGTGCCGGCATTGTGCCATGCATCTCCATATTCACCACCACCACGCAGGTTAGGCACTGCATATACACCACCATTCTCAAGAAACACAATGTTGCTTACGCTGAATGCCGGAGTGAGGCTGATATTGAAACCACCATATCCATACAACATTGTTGGGTTCTTACCGTTTAGTTGCAGTCCTTTTTTGTGGGTAATAATCATCGGTATCTTAGTGCCATCCTTTGAGGTATAAAACACCTGTTTGCTTTCGTAATCCTCCGGATTAAACTTTACACCAGACTTCTTATACAGAGTTGATTTATGAGCAGGAATATCATACTTAAAAATAGTTGCCGGATATACATAAGAAGTAAAGGTATAATACACTTCTTTCTCCTCCTGCTTACCACTGAAGCCACTTGCGGTGCCTAATCCCGGCAGTGTTATCGTGTTTTCTTTTTTACCATCTAATCCATACTGCTCTATCTCCGAGACAGCATCTTTTATATATTGTGCAAAGAGCTTTCCGCCTGCAGTAGAAATGTCTAACGGGAACTTTGTTTCAGGTATCAGATCCTTCCAATGCTCAGGTGTAGGTGTAGCTGCATCCACTACTACCAGCTTGCGGTTGGGTGCATTGCGGTTGGTAGCAATGTATAGTTTGCCATTATTGCTGTACACAACGTTCTGCTCATTTTCAAAGCCGGTAACGATAGGTATAATCGGTGCATTAGCTGCGGTTAAATCCTGTAGATACAATTCATTACCATAGGTAGCATTAGCTGCGGTTATTACCAGCCAGTGCTGGTCTTCGGTTACATAAGCACCAATGTAGCGGCGCGGAGTGGCCTCCCCGCCAAAGATCAATTTGTCTGCACTTTGTGGCGTGCCCAGCTTGTGATAATACAACTTATGTATTTGCGTTTTGCCCGATAGCTGGCTACCTTCTTTTGGCTTATCATAACTGCTGTAGTAAAAACCGTCATTCTTATTCCATGCAAGCCCACTAAACTTTACATCCTTCAATGTATCGCTTACCTGCTGTTTGGTGTTAACATCAATGACTATCACTTTGCGCCAGTCGGAGCCACCTTCTGATATTTGGTAAGCTGCCAGCGAGCCATCTTTTGTAAACTCAATACCGGCTAATGAGGTGGTACCATCAGGAGAAAATTGATTGGGGTCTAGGAACACTTCTGGCTGCCCCTCACCTATCTGCCTGTACAAAACTGACTGGTTTTGCAAGCCGTCGTTCTTATAGAAATAGGTGTACTTACCTTCTTTAAAGGGCGCAGAAAACTTTTCATAATTCCACAATTCGGTAAGGCGCTTCTTAATAGCATCTCTAAAAGGTATTTGAGACAGGTACGCGCTGGTTACCTTCATCTGCTCCTGCACCCAGGCCTTTGTATCAGTTGCAGTGTCATCTTCCAGCCAGCGATAAGGGTCGCTTACCTGTGTACCAAAAAACTCATCGGTTTGTGCTACTGTTTTTGTAGCAGGATAACTGCCCGTAAAAACACCAGGCTTCTGTGCGAGTACATTCATGGTGATAGTTAATGCAAATAATGATAATAATCTATATTTCATGTCTGCAAAATAACACTTGTAGCTGTTGTTTTAAAACCAAGCTACAGGTATTCATTTAAAATAGCCTTCGGACTTCTCCAACAGGCTGCAGAACCTGCATTGTAAAGAAATATATGCATTACAGCAACTATTTAATGGAAAGGATGCTATAGTCATAATGTTCATAGCCTGCGTGCTGTATATTTACAGCCCTGCACAGCACCTGCTGTAGAAGACTACTGTTTACCCCTGTTTTTTACCCCAACTATACTAAAAAGAGCGAAGGTTGAGCGAACCATGAGCGAGAGATGAGCGAAGGATCATAGCAGTTACTTACCATTTCCTTACCACTTACTTACCAGTTACTTCCCTTTAGCTAACCATTTACTTCCTCCTTGCCTGGAAGTAGGCACCCAAGAACATGAGCTTTAGTGTCCTACTGCTATTGAGTTGACAGATGAGCGTTAATAGTTGACAGAAGCAATAGATAAGTGCTTAAAGGAATTAGCTGGTAGTACCATGTTACCGAGGGGTTGTGGAGCAAACCGGCGAACCTTTGTAACCACTCATAATTCACAAATTCACAAGTCATATTCAGTTATACTTTTGCCTATTAATCAACTAAAAACAGATATAATGGAAAAGCGTGCACATAAGTATAAGATCACCTTAGAGCATCTCGCTACGGCAAAAGGTGAACCTGGTACACACGAGCCTTTGCAATTAGCGTTTGACAACCATGATGACATCTTCTCAATTATTGAAAGAATGCAGGCAAGGAATTTATTCAACAATGATAATCAGTCAACAGAGTTTGCTATTGGCCTGAAGATGTTTAGTGAAGTGATGCTAAAGAACAGAAAACATCCTTTGTTTGAAGAGTTAGCACCTGCCTTTAGCGAGTTTATGAAAAAGCTGAAGTCAATGTAAATAAAAAAGCAGCACACGGCTCACTGCCGGGTGCTGCTTTCAGATTAAATACCATTTACTCTGCTAACCAGATATTGTTGCTCCTGTTTACATCAGGATAGCCTTTATCGGGGTCTATTACAACTTTGGTTATTTTATCAGTAGAGTTATACCTGAACCGCCATGTACCACCATGCTGCCATACTTCTACCGGCAGTTGCATACGGTTAGTTTTGCCATTTGCTTCAGTCACTTCTACTGTTACAGGCATAGGCAACTGCTCCAGGCTGGCAATGGTAATTATACTTCCGTTTGCAGGGTTGTTGTCAATATAATTTACATTTTGTACTGCCTGGTCTATTTTCCATTGGTTCATAAACCAGCCACGCCAAAACCAATCCAGTGTTTCACCGCTATAGTTTTCTATACAATGGAAAAAGTCGTAAGGTGTAGGGTGCTTAAACGCCCATTGATGCACATAATAGTTGAAGGCGCTATCAAACCTGCTTCTGCCTAAAATATTCTCGCGCAGCAATGTTAATCCCATACCTGGCTTGCCATACGCTACCACACCAAGATTGCGTGGCTGTGTTACATCTGGCACGGTAAATATGCTTTCGCTGCTATCTCTAAAATAAGACCTGGCATAGCGCAAACGGTTAGAAGCATTTGTATCTAAATACTCACCATGATTAAAAGCACTATCTGCCATAGTATTAATAAAGGTATTAAAGCCTTCATCCATCCAGGGGAATTTGCGCTCATTACTACCCACTATCATCGGGAACCAGTTGTGTCCAAACTCGTGGCTTGTTACCCCCCACAGACTTCCCTTCTTTGCTCTCCATCCGCAAAACACAATACCGGGATATTCCATACCGCCCACAATACCAGCTACGTTAGTGGCGGTAGGATAAGAAAACGGGTACAGATATTTGGAGTAGTATTCAATAGCTCCTTTTACATATTCGGTACTGCGGCTCCAGGCTGTGTCCTGCGCCACTTCTACCGGGTAAGCGCTCATGGCTAATGCAGTTTTACCGCCAGGTAGGTTCATACGCGCGGCATCCCACACAAAAGCGGCGGATGCAGCCCATGCCACATCGCGCGTGTTGGTGCATCTGAATCTCCAGGTAAGGCGGCTCTTGCCAGTTGGCCTTGAAGCGGGGTCTGTAACCTCGGCAGCGGTGCGCAGCATCACTGTTTTATCGCTGGCCTTTGCTGCGCTCCACCTTTTTATCTGCTCTGCAGTCAATACATCTTTAGGGTTCAACAATTCACCTGAACCAACAATAATTTGATTTGCCGGCGCATCAATGCTGTAATTGATATCACCATATTCTAAATAGAACTCACCCTGCCCTAAATAAGGCAATGTATTCCATCCATATACATTATCATACACGCACATACGCGGGTACCATTGTGCTACTTCATTTATCCAGCCATTCTGAGTCTTTAATCTGCCAAGGCGGTCAGTACCGTATTCGGGAATCATGAAGTTATAGCTGATCCTTAGCTGCAGCACACCGCCCTGCGCTTTAACAGCCGCTGGCAGTTTTACCTGCATGCGTGTATCGCTGATGAGGTAATCCGCTTTCTGGGCTTTTCCGTTTTGTATTACTTCTACCGATTGTATGTTGTAGCCGCCATTAAAGTTGTTACGGTTAGCCCATCTGCCACCACCTATCGCTGTTGCAGCAACTGCTCTCGATTGCAGGTTGTATATATTCTGGTCAACTTGAAGCCAAACAAAAGGAAGTGTTTGCGGGCTGTTGTTGGTGTAGGTTATCTGCACAGTTGCAGTTATAGACTGGAGGGAGTCATCCAGCTTTGCGTCAATATTGTAGTCGGCGCGGTTCTGCCAGTATTTAGGTCCAGGCGTGCCATCGGCAGCCCTTACATCATTGCCATACATAGGATAAAACATCGGCGCAAATGCTTCGTGCTGGTCATAAGTCGAAGTTTGAGCATTGGAGCATATAGCTGCTGCCATGCTCAAAAAAAATAAGAATCCTTTCATCCTTTTCATCATGCTGAAGTTGATAGTTTTATGAGAAATTAAAGAAGTACGTTAAAAGATAGCAAACCGTAGCCCGGTTTGCCTGTTATAGATTATTGCGGCGCAAATATAGACGCTGGCTTTAAAAACTATTTTATAAATAAGGCAATGCAGAATGATTAAGCGGTGAAAAGCTGAACAAAATAGCATATCAGCAGTAAATAGTACCTAACGATAAATTATTTAAGCCAGGCTCTCAAATAAAGAAGGCTAAGCTGGTAAGCAGCTTAGCCTTCTTTATTCAATTATTGAATTTATCACTTACCCGTTTCCAATGATGTACCACACTATTTCCTTTCCACCCGAAGCTCACAATTTATTTATTCCCATTCCTTTTCCCGCTTCTCCTGCTCTTCCTGGTCGTGCTTATATACGCGGGCAGATACAATAATGCTCAATTGGTACAGCAGGAACAAAGGCGTAAATACAATTAATTGGCTAATCCAGTCGGGACTGGGTGTAATAACCGCCGCTACAATCAAAATAACAACTATGGCATATCTGCGCGAGCTACGCAGTAACTGGGGCGTAATCAACCCGATACGCGTAAGCACAGAAGCAAGTACCGGCAGCTCAAAGGCTAAACCGCAACCCAGAATGATATTGGTAAGATTATCTAAGTAATCATCCAACGTTGGGTGCGTAACCAGTAAGCCTGCTCCACCAATATTAAATGAATACATATTTTCGGGGAGGATAGAGCTGGATTACCTGAACGAGCAATATGATTTTGATTTCCCCGAAAATGAAGCGGAAACACTTTCGGGCTACATTATAGAGCAGTACAAAAGCATTCCCAAGCAAAAAGAGCGCATTATTATAGGCCGTTATGAGTTTGATGTGTTGAATGTAGGTAACACCCGCATAGAAACTATTAAAATGAAAGTATTGCGTTAACAACTGCACCCATACCTTTGCAACCTTTAAGTTTGTTTTTACCTGATGTCAAAATCTCTATTGAACCGCGGCGGACACATGGAAACTGCGGAAATGTCTTTTATAGACCACCTCGAAGCGCTTCGCTGGCATATCATACGTTGCGTTCTTGCCATACTGGTTGTAGCCGGTATTATTTTCTATTATCATGAATGGGTGTTCGACAATATCATTGCCGGGCCTATCAATCCCAA
>Ga0115848_100889_pt1 | contig 12375 bp, 8 predicted proteins | sample InSIn3gowninarea_FD_83862 | JGI IMG/M metagenome (GOLD analysis project Ga0115848, IMG submission 83862) | reverse complement strand
TCAACCTATATTATGAACTATCATATCATGATTGTAATGGTGGGGCCCAATTTCATATTACTATTAGGGTTAGGGTTAGCATATTATAAATAAACATAAGTGTATGTAAAAATGCATCTAGGAATTTATATTTTCACCTTTCGTGTTGTAAGGAGGTAGCCCCCTCGAATCAACCTATGATTCTATTTTTATTTAGTAAAACCCTTTCCTTATTTGTTCATTATTGCTATTTTGTATTTTGTTATCATTGCATGCTCTATTATTTCCATTAGATTAGTTATCATTTTTCATGCTTAAATCCATATTCATTCATATTTTTGCAATATTTCCATTTCATATTTGTAGCACTGTAACATCTAGCTCCACTTCCAGTAAGAGCATTAGTATCTTGATTATACTTCCTAGGAATAGTAATCATATTTATAGCAAGAAAGGACTCAAAAAGGTCCTAAACTCTATTCCTATAGGTATTGAGGTAGTGGTGCTTTGCTCTTATCTTATCTCAAACTTGATTTAGAACCAACTCAAAGTCATCATGGACTATAAGGTATCTTATACCCATGTTGATAGCTTTGGATAACCTTAAACATAGGGATTCATATTTAGCAGCATTATTAGTACAAGTCCATGTAAACTAGAAGGAAAATTTTCTCATACTTTCATTAGGAGATTTAAAGACAACATCAGCATTGCATCCATGTTTGCATCTAGTCCCATCAAATAACATTGTCCATACCTCATACTCTTTCTCAATAGTAACAAAATTTGGTTGGGTATTTTCATGAAGATAATAGTTACCCAAACCAACATCAGTAACCTAATAGTTGAGATCATTAACTGAGAGGATTTCTATGGTAAGTAGTGATTGCATTAGTGGATCCTGATCATAAGTTTCAACCAATCTAGGAGCATTCATATATTTTTTCTTAGATACCTTCCTAAGATGGACAAATTTGGTTTCCTCATTTGGAATTTTTACATATTTATCTTTATGGGGAAGTAGGGAAACAGTGTAATCAAGAGCTAGGTAACCTCCTAACTTAGCATTGAATTCTCTAGATAGATAAATGCCAAACAAAGAAGGAAGATCTATTACAAAAATATCTTGGTTGAGACTAATATCAGGAAATATATTCAAGGTTATAAGAATATTCTTAACATTTCTAATAACAACCATAGGGGAAGAATCTAACTGGATAACTCCATCTATGCATCAGGTAATATACAACTTCATAGCCTCTGCAATAGCTCTGGGAATAATAGTGATAGCGACTTTGATATATATCATACAATTGTTAATAATCCAACCTTCTAACCTATGTGAGATATAAAAGGGAGGAGGTCTTCTAATAACTATTGGAGATCTAGGGACATCGTCAATGATGGAAAAAATAGTATTATCCTCACTATCTATTTTCTTACCATTTTTAAGCTTTAGAGCTTCTTGCAGAAGGTCAATCTCACCTAGTAATCTCAATGCATCAAATATAGTCATCTTCATAGGTGTTCTTTTTAATTCCTCCACTATATTGTATGGCATATAGGGGTTCAACTTACTTGAATCAAGTGTAGTCTGATGAGACTTGAATTTATGAGTAGCCTCATCCTTCTATTATTCATTGATGATAGGATATCTCATCATGTTAGGTCTATCTCTCTTAGGAGCATCATTTTTTATTGATCTAGGCATTGTTGTTTTGGGAGCACTAGTACCTAAAGTAGTGGAAATAGTAACTAAAGAAGTAGAAACATTTCCTAGAGATTGAGTACCCAAGTTTTAAGGTTAAGACATAAGTTTCTTTACCTGCTTAGGATTAGGAGAAGCTACATTAGTTTTTTGAGTTGGTTGAGTGATTTGGGATGGCTGAGTAGAAACTGAAGTGGAATCCCAAGTATAAACATACTTGGCTTCTTTTCCACCATAACCCAAAATCTAGAAATTCATCATTTTCATATCTTCAACAGGATCTAGAGTAGACTGAGTAGCAAGTTCCACCATCTGATCAACATGTAGGCCCAAGTATTAATGTTGATAGATTATGAATAAATTTGAAAAATGAGGAGCAAAACATGGAGGATACCATTCTAAAGTAAAAGGGAGAATATTCAAAGGAGCTTCACTCTCAACATAACTAGCCATAATAGCATTTTCAATAGGTTTAGGTGCAAGAAGGTGCTCTAGTTAATTATTTCTAGGAGGGAACCTCAATTGGTATTGATTATCAAATATTTTAAATTTATGGCCATGGTTGTTCCTCTCCTAAAGAGTGAGCTTATTAGTTAAATTCCTAATGGTTATCTCCAACTGCCTTATCCTCTTAACCTCATTTTGATTATAACAAGTGTTAGAACTAATGGATGGAAGGGTAGTAACTGTGGACACTTAGTTTTGAACTGAGGGTATAGGAGATGGAGGTGGAAATGTTAATACTCTAGCATGAGTAATAGGTAATGGAGCTTGCTTAGGAGGAATATTTAGAAATGGGGGTATTATAAACTTTAATTGTAACTTCTCATATGACACCTATGTGTGTTTAGAAGTCTTTGCAATCTGATATACTTTGAAAAAGTCATGTTTATATATAACAATGAGCATATTAAGATCAGGTTGGAATGCTTTTCTATAGTATACTAGAGCTTGGGCATTGGTGGGTTTGATTTTGGTAGGAATGGTCTTCCAAGTCTTCTCAAAATGGGTATTAAAATCATCCATAATTTCATGTGGGTGTCTTTGAATACATGCAATAAGGCTTAAGAATGAGCTATCATCACCATCAGTAGTGAACCTCTTAATGAAAGCTTGACATAATTATCCCCATGTAGTAATGGACAAGGGAGTTAAGGTTCTAAATCATTCAAGCACTTTCCCTTCAAATAAGTATGATAACAATTGGGTCATCATTGACTCATTCATAATATTGAAGCTCGAAGCTAGGTGTGAAACATCTTGACAGTGTTCATACAAGATTTTTCATGTTCCTTCATACTTGGGTAAGACCTTAAATGCAGCAAAAGAAATATCTGGAGAGCCAATGGGGACTACAATTGGATGATTATTAATCTAGTTCAAAAAAAAATTTGGAGTAGGTTGTACCATATTTGGACCACTAGAAGAAGATGAGGGACTTTGCAAGGTTGAAGCAAATGCATAAGAGATTCAAACAACTCTCAAAGGAACTTGTGGAGATAGGTTTTTACAAAACTTTCATCTAGACCTCCTCATAAGAGATGATAGCTCCTAAAAATGGGGCTATTGACTAGAATTTTTGGCACTACTATGAGTGAATCTATGAATAGGAGATGCCAAGGCTCAATATTTAACTAGATTTTGATAGCAAAGTCACCAATTGGATTTAGGAAGACCTTATAAATCTTTAAGCACAGGTAATAACCATCTAGACATGGTTATCTAGCCTATTACACATCCTAAACTATGAGTATAGCTTTGTGTCCAATCAAGCATGCCAAAAATGGAAAATGGATTATTGATCAAAGAAGTACAACCCTAGGGGTTTGATTTGGAATCGCATGCATGTACACATGCTCTACACTCCCAACCATGGTTAATTGACCTTAAAAGAGAAAAATCGATGGGTAAGCACGCTCATGGGATTTCTGCTCAATCTCTAGATTATAGGCTAGTTCATTTTAAATAGTAGGAAGGTTGAAAGGTGCAAGAAAGAAATCAAAAGGAACAAACTTGTGAAGAAGGAAAAAATAATTTTTTTAAAAAAATAACTAACTACTAAGCTCGATCATTATCGTACATGCACCAATCCATAGCTAAGAGCATGAACAATGTAAAACTCTCACTCTTAGGATCTCACAAATATAATACACAACCATAACTTAGTTAACACTCAATCCAAAAATAACATAGATAAGTCTACAACCACATAGAAAAGAGGGTAAGAGATCTCCATTTGTATTAGAATACATAAAAGTGTTACATACATAGGGAAAATTTGCTAAAATATCTAACCTTATAGATATCTAACAATCCACTATTTATACACAAGATATGTACAATTTGGTACCAAATTACCATTCAAAGCTACTAGTACAATTCTACCTAAAATAGTGTACATTAATAAATTATAGTATTTACAATAAAGTAATTATGGCCTTAGCCATAAATGGAACCTGCTTTGATATAGCATCGATATCTTGGTCTTCATGTAATCTCTCAATTGTCTCTATCTAGTCCATATATAGTAGTATCGACATGTCATTTTGGTCAAGCTTGGAACTATTTCCTCATTAAGGAGCATGTCTTTCAGCATCCTTGGAGATAATCTAGCTATCTTTGCTCTATGCAGTTACTCTATGCAATCTTTTATCCTTGTCCAACCATTAAATGCTGATTTTTATAGCTTTAGTAATCTGTTATCTCTTTACATGAGTGAAGATATGATGTAAATTTATAATCCCTAAGTAAATAAATACTACCATGTGGAAATGTGTTGATGTTGACACATTAGTAAAGCTTCGGGGGTCATACACCCTTAATTAGGTGGACCTGAAAGTTTACTTGATCTTGCAAAAGAGTCTTCCTTCAATAGGTATTAGTTGCTTAAATAGCGGGTAATATTGTTTCTTCTATTGAATTACATTTCTCAACATTTGCTAATTTTGGGCAATAGTTGGTGATGTCATCCTTTGAAATCGATAGAGTTCAAAGAAAAAGTGTTTGCTTTTGAAAATAACTTTTGAAATCTGTTACAGTAGAGCTCACTAATTTTTGTCAAAATTTATGATGTCACTATTGAAAATCCCTAGGGTTTATTTACAAGTGATTATAAATCCTACATAGGAGGATACATTATTTCATTACTCTTGGATCATGCTAAAATCTAAACTAGACTAAGACTCAAAAGAATATCTTACAATGCCTAGAGAAGTTGTTACAATGACTTATATACATCATGACTTGGGAAAAAACATAGAATATGCAAGAGGGACTAAGTACAAATATATTTATAACCCATACAGGGGTAAGCACAAGACCTTCGGGGACTACAAATAACTCCCAAAAATGAATACAAAATTGACTAAGGTATTTCCTTAAGACCCGAACTTGAATACATGACTCAATATTGATACATAGTGTATAAAATGAATGAAAAATGAATGAAAGGGGAAGAAAGAATGAGGGAAAAAAGGACTTTATTAAAGAATGGAAGAATATAGAATAGGATTATAATACCTCCAAGTGTTATTTGTATAATAATAACAAGTACGTAATGATCTTATTTGAAAATATGCATGATGCAAATATAATTTCATAAAATGAAATGATTAGAGGACATGCAATTCATAAATATAACAATAAGTCCCTTTAACTTATTTTTCTAATGAAGCACATGGGAACAAAACCTGATAATATAGTCTTTATATATGTTCTACTTACATGAAGCCATGTAATTCTAAAGGGTGATAGGTATGTATACTTTAATATCATATATGGATTTATTGCATTATTCTCATGATGAATAAATATATATATATATATATTCATTATTTATCTTCTTGGTTATGAAGGCTAGGTTGAGGAAGTTTTAAACTTCATGGAATGCAATGACAATAGGATATGCACAAAATCGATTTTTAAAAATACCCTATAGATTTTTTAATAAATGATATTTTCAAACATAAAACTAAACTCTATAGCCTTTTTCAATATTATTATAGCATGTGCCACTATGGGAGCTTAGGAAGAATGTATGGACATTCAAAAAAATACTAGTTAAAAATGGATTTTTATTGAATATTATGATTATGATTATCTTGATAGACATATATGAAAAATAAGGAAGAATACAAAATGGTCAATAATTTTTGACAATATGCATGATGCAAATATAGTTTCATGGAATGCAATAATAGTAGGATATGCATAAAATAGATTTTTTGAAAAGGACCTTTAGAATTTTTAGTAGATAAAATTAGTAGGCGTAAAATCAAACTTTGTAACCTTTTCCAACATGTGTACCATGGAAGCTCAAGAAGACGTATGCACATCCATCAAAGAGTACTTAAGATTTAATTTTCATCGAATATTATGGTTTTGAATATCTTAATAGATATGTATGAAAAATATCAAAGCATACATAAGTATTGAGAATTATTTAACAAGATGCATGATGCAAATACAATTTTATAGATTGTAATGATTACAATATATCTATAAAATGGATATCTAAAAAGGATATGCAAAATTTTTAGCAAATGTAATTATTAGGCATCAAACTAAATTTTATAATATTTTATAATATTCTTTTAGTATGTGCCACCATGGGATCTCAAAAAGAAGGTATAGGCATCTATCAAAAAGTAATTCAAAAAGAATATTCAATGAATGTTGAGGCTATAAATGCCCTGGTAGACATGTATGTAAAATATAAATGAATATTTAAGGGTTGGAATTATTTCATAAGATGCATGATACAAACATAGTTTCATTAACTACATTGATTTTAAGATATATATAAAATAGATATTATAAAAATACTTTACATACTTTTTAGTAGATGCAATTGTTAGACATAAAACCAAACTTTGTGATCTTTTCGAACATTCTTCTACCATGTATTACCATGAGACCTAGGGAAGAAGGTATGGACCTCCATTAAAGAGTAGTTAAAAATAGTTTTCATCAAATTTTATGGTTGCGAATGCCCTGCTAGACATGTATACAAAATGTGGAATAATGCATGAGGACAAGAAATTACTTTATAAGATGCATGATATAAATATAGTTTCATGGGCTATAATGAACATAGGATATGCATTAAGTGGATTTTCTAAAAATGACCTGTAGCATTTCCATTGCATGTAATTATTAGTCATAAAATTAAACTTTATAATCCTTATCAATATTATTCAAGAATGTGCCACCATGGGAGCTTGAGAATAATGTATGTAAATCAATTAAAAATAAATTGAAACTGAATTTTCATCAAATGATATGGTAATTATGAATTCTCTAATAAACATATATTTATAATATGGAAGAATATAGAAGGATCAGTAATTATTTGATAAGATACATATGGAAACATAATTTCATAGGTTGCAATGATCGTAGGATATGCATAAAATATATATTCAAAAAAGGCCCTACAAAAACTTTAGCAAATGCAATTGTTAGGCATAAAACCAAACTTTGTAACCTTTATCAATATTATTCCACTATGTGCCACTATGGGAGCTTGAGATGGAGTTATGAACATCCATTAAAGAGTAATTAAAGAAAAAAAATTCATTTAATAATATGGTTGTGAATGCCTTGATAAGTATGTATACAAAATATGGAAGAAAAAACTAGGGTTGAGAAATATTTTACAAGATGCATGATACAAAAATAATTTTATCAATGGTAATGATATCATGATATCCACAAAATTGGTTTTTTAGAAAAAACTTGAATACTTTTCAGTAGATGCAATTTTCAAGCTTACACCCAAACTCTATAACTTTTTTCAATATTTTTCTAGCATGTATCACCATGGGAGCTTGGAACTTGGAACCTGAAACCTTTATTACTGCATTGAATCCAAATACCAAAATACCAAGACATGGTGTTGGTGTTGGGGAAGAAGGTATGAAAATCCATGAAATTTCATCAAAGAGTCGTTGAAAAGGGATTTCTATCAAATATTATGGTTGTGAATTATTTGGTAAACATGTATACAAAATATGAAAGAATACACAAGGGTTGAGAATTATTTGATAAGGTACATGATTCAAAATATTTGTATGGACTATAATGACTACAAAATATACATAAAATAAAAATTTTAAAAATCCCTCTAGACTTTTCAGTAGATGCATTTGTCAGGGAAAAAAAATAATATTATAACCTTTGTCAATATTTCTATTATGTTCCATCATGATCACTTAGGAAAAAGGTATGAGTATCCATCAACAAGTATTTGAAAAAGCATTTTCATTAAATATTGTAATTATGACTATCTTAATATACATTTATGCAAACTTTGGAAGAATACATAAGGACTAAGAATTATTTGAAAAGATATATAATACAAACATAATTTTATGGATATTAATGAATACATAATATACATAAAAAGGATTTTCTAAAAGGCCCCATATAATTTTTAGCAAATACAATTATTTAGCTTAAAACCAAACTATATAATCATTATTAACATTCTTCTCATTGTTCCATTATGCAAGCTCAAAAATAAGGTAGATACATCAATCAAAGAGTATTTATTAAAGGATTTTTATTAAATAATATGGTTGTGAATACCTGATAGATAATTTTTCTAGGCAACTTCTTAATACAAGAAAGGTTATCATCATGTTATGTGGGAAGTACTTTTTATCCCATATGATATTCGATATTTTCATCTACTAAATATTCATTAAATATATGAAATAGATCATTTAATATATGGAGAACAATAAATAATATAAAATTTTACATCATCATTATGTTTCCTCATGCACTCTATATGGTGATCATGCTTTGGAGGGGTTTGGCCTCTAGATCACTCTGACTCTTAAGGAACCAATTCAAATTTATACTACCTTTATGGAAAGGAGTATCTAGAAAGAATATGAGGCCATAAAACCATTATTAATTAAGAATCAAAATATCTTCCATAACAATTTTTTAGTTATTAACTAGTTATTATGGTGATGGAGTATAACCACTCACAAGGTTTATCCTCTAACTAAAGTCTCATGGATTCATGCCTTAAATTTTTTTTTACCATGGGATTCAAAGGGTTTCATATTTTTCTTTGATGAACAAGTCAAAAAAAAATTTTGCAGCTGAAACCAAAGCTAAATTTAGATTAAATAAGTAGGATATAGAATCATTCCAAATAATCATATACTTTATTCCTTCATATGTGCAATATAAAATTATACTCAAAGTTTTCCAACCTTAGTGAACAAATTGAAGATGATTTTTAGATATCCCTTTCTCTTATATTTAAGCCTAGTAAGGATTATGGGTGTTTGTTTCCATATCCTTTGATGGTTCAAAATCCCAATCACAAGTGGATATTATAATATAATAATAAAATTTTGCAATGCATGCTATAAACAATATACTATACTTAGTGTAATAAATATAAAGATTTTCCCATTGGATATATATTATCTCATTTCAATATCACCAACCCATGACACTCATTATGTAGGTGATGATAACTTCTAAAACATCTCCTTTAGTTTTTTTCCTAGAGATCAATCTATATGGAGTTAAAATTCATGACTTTTTCAAGTCACTCAAAATTGAATGTCTTTTTATAATAACTCTTTTGACTAATTAGCTTCATTTGCTAGCTCAATTAACTATGTTATGGTATGTTTTTTTAGAGGAAATTTTACTTGATATATAAAAATATTTAAAAAAATCGCTTTCTTGGAGCTACTTTTGATATCCATATTTGTAGTGAATACCAATGATCAAATCATCTCTAGTGTGCTTTTACAATTATAAGTCTAGGCGAACAAGATGACATTTGGAGGTGTCACACTTACGAAATTATGGACCATTAGTTCAATAACTTATATATGCTATATTGCATCCCATCAACTTATGTTTCATATCAATGCAGGTTTCGAGGCGGAAGTTGATGTTGAGGGTAGAGCTACTATCAACAACAAATCTCACAATTTCTCCACCATATCCTTTAGTTTAGATTTGCAAATTTGAACTACATCTCAACACCTCATTTCCCTATCTATGTAATAAGCTAAGGAACTTAGAGCTCCCGCAACAGTAACAAGATCCTCTATTTCTACCTCGATATTTCACTAAAGAAGAATGTAGAAGATAACTAGATAATTATCTCTTATAATAAAAATGCCAACTTATAATGAAATCTTCTCTTAACACTCATGATCCACCTTTTTTAGAGAGGAGACCTCTACACTGTCATCCACAACCTACACTTACTTTATTATTCTTGTTGATACACAAATAAATCATGAGTGTTATTTATGTTAGTTTTCGTTGATTAACTTTATATCTAATTGTAAACTTTGGACATAATTTTCTATGGTTATTTATATGAGAGAATTCTAGAGAAATTGATATCATATGGAATGGTAAGTGAAAATGTACTACATATCATCCTACGAAAGTTGCATTTTATTCTACCCACAATCGAATTGGAGAAACTTCTCTGAGTGTGAACATTCAAGAAAGCAAGAAGAGGAAAAGGTTTTCCAACAGTGAGCACAAAACAAGAATAGTAACTATGGTTTGCATTCGACGAGCAACCCCAGCCGATTTGCCTGCAATCGAGACATGTTCTTACATGTGCCTCGCCGAGACTCACAGATTTCCAATTTATGCTGAACACCTTCTTTGGTGGCCTCAGCTTGCATATGTTGCCGAGGATCACAGAAACAAAATTGTGGGTTACTTGCTCGGGACGATAATAGACCCAGGAACGAAGAGGAAGCAGAACTTGCAGTGGAGGATTTCAGATAATCGTTTTGGGAAGACCAATTTTCTGGCGGTTATGCGCCCTTACAGAAAGATGGGCATCGCAACAAAGCTCATAGAGGCCGCTCACGAAGCCTTCTATTACGTCTTTGGAGTGGGCCAAACTGGTGTTCGCGTCAGTGCCATCAACAGGGAAGCCCTAATTTTCTTTAATAAGATGGGCTACAAACTTCGTTTAACAATGCCAGACTTCCATGGTAATGGCGAGGACGCCCTTGTGCTGGTCAAGCAATTGTAGTTCAAGGAAGATGATAATATCATGACCACCACAGATAATTGGGAAGCTTTTTTCTTCAAAGAATGATAGTGATCAGCAAGTTTTTTATATTCTCCGGATCTTGATCTTGGAGATGTTGTTATATTCAGGAGCTGTTTCATTTTCTTGATGCTTTGGCTGTAAATGCTAAATGGTATGTTTATGTTGTTGCATCACCTCTGCAGTGTTTGTTTTCAAGACTTGAGTATATCCATGTCTTTGAAATGCAATAATCTTTTGAGGGAATTGTTATGTCTTTGCTTCTGGCTTTCAATTGAAAAGGTGATTAATGAAATCTGTTAAAAGGACGAAAAACTAAATGCATGATGTGCAGTCGAATTGAGCTATCTTGAAACTAAGATGAGATTTCTTTTGCCCACAACCTGTGGAAGATTGTGAGCACATTTCCTATGGTCTGTAAGAGATTACTATCTTGCTCGGTTCTCTGTGAGGAAAAAGATAAACAAATCTATTCTTAAGCATTTAGATTTTGAAGCATTTTGCTCTTCGATTCATATTCTTTGATCGTAAAAGGAAATTCAAATTTCATTTCATTCCAATGTGTTTAAATGTTTCCACATATAGGATAAACATGCATGACGATGAACCTGATGTAATCTTTGTAGTTATTCCTCATTTTCTATATGAAACAAATATAATATTTCTAAGGTTTATGGCATGTTGAATTTATTTGTATGATTGTAGAATGATTTTTTTTTTTCAATTCTTGTATGAGTTAAGGTTATACAGACTCTTAGTAGAGTCTTATAATGTTGATAACTCATACAGACTCTTAGTAGAGTCTTATAATGTTGATAACTCATACAGACTCTTAGTAGAGTCTTATAATGTTGATATTTTCAAGGCAATTGAAAATTAGAAATATTTATTAAATTAATAAAAAAGATTAAAAAAAAGATAGTAATCTTTAGCAAAGAATTTGGTGGTAATTAATATCAATAATTTTTCTATATATTTATATATTTAAAGTATAGATAAAATTATGATATTATTATTATTCTATGATGATACTCATAATATATTATATGATCAATCATTATCATTCATGGTATCATATTAACCTAACAATTCAAAGGTAAAAGCAATAGATATTCCATTAATCAATTGCATCAGTATCATACAATCTTTAAAAAAAATTATCATGGCATAAAAAAGGGTGAAAATAATTAGACCAATATTATTCAAAATGATATTTTAAAATGGAAGATATGATATTTTTATCCCTCATTCTATATAATAAAATGTTTATGAAATTAAATGAATCTCAAAATAGTATTTCAAATTTTTATGATGAATAAATAAAATAGATTTATGGTCAAAATTCAAGATCCACCCAATCTTTCATGTTTCTTGGCTAAATGGGTGATTGTTAATAATACTCACACCTTGTATTACTCCTAAAACTAGATGATGAATGTTTTTTTTTTTTTTCAAACCAATAATAATTTTGGATAGAATTTGTGAGTATCATCTTCATTCTTAGAAGAAAAAAGCTTCCCAATTATCTGTGGTGGTCATGATATTATCATCTTCCTTGAACTACAATTGCTTGACCAGCACAAGGGCGTCCTCGCCATTACCATGGAAGTCTGGCATTGTTAAACGA
>Ga0115848_100884_pt1 | contig 12402 bp, 15 predicted proteins | sample InSIn3gowninarea_FD_83862 | JGI IMG/M metagenome (GOLD analysis project Ga0115848, IMG submission 83862) | reverse complement strand
ACCAAGGAAACACTGCAAAGAAGCCACTAGATCAATCATTGAAGCTGCCTCCAAAAATAACACAATCCCTAGCTGGAACATTGTTGGGAATGATGGGAAATGTGTGGTCTATTACCACATATCTGAAATGAGCTCAAGATCTCTCCAAAAAAATCTCCCAATGAAAGGAAACCTCCCTCCAGTAGAAAACTAGCTCAGAAAGTGGGATTCCAATACCTCCACTGCTGCACCCTGCAACACTGCACAATAACCTGCAGAAACTGTGCTGATGAAGAAGACTGAAGCTTGGCCCGAAAACATGATGTGGAAATGAAAAAAATACTCTCCCAAGAGATATCTTAAGGGAAGAGGTGGGATCCCCACTCGGGAGCACCCAGTGCTAAGGAGCATTGCAACCCTGCTAAACAACAAAATGATGCTAGTCTAAACAGACCAATATCTAATGATAATCAAATGCATAACCCCCACAATGACTACCCTCCTCTTCATATATAGTAATTTCTCCTCTCCACAATGGGTCCCATCCACATGTGCCTTCCAACTCATGCACATGATCCTCCTCTAAAACTGTGCAGTATATCATGTAGATACAATGTATCTAGACAGTGCATGTGGATTTGGTCAAAGATGACTAGATCAACATGATCCAATCCTGTTCACATCCTTAGGTGCTCAACGAGCTACTTTATTCTGCCTCCTATCACATTAGTGTTATTCTTCCTAATAAAGAGGTTATTGGGCCTCCCTACCCTTTTATTCCTCTATCAAAGATAAAAATCAACTATAATATTCCATTTAGATGACATCTAAAAAGTGGGAATATTATAGCTATGCAGCTCCGGACAATGGTACAACATGGCCCACCTCTCCAAGAAATCAATCAGGGATTAAGGAAGAAAGAAGTGGAAGTTGAATGTATAGAGGCTACATTACCCACACTAGTACCAGCACTAATATTAATAAGCATCATATTCAGCACCGCTCTCTGGGAGGAAATTGAAGTGCTACGACAGCAGAATTACACCATCAGCAAACGATTGAAGCCTTGGGCCGCCTTAGCCTTTTGTATCTTGCAGGATGCTAATGTGGAAGTCAAATGCCTCAACCAACTATGGGAACACATAACCACAGTTGGTTGACATCACCCAAAGCACTGCTACCCAGAGTCTTGAGATACTACCTCCCTTGATTGTAGTTGTTAATGAATTGCATGCACAAGTGGAGCCTCCAACATCACAGTGACTTGGGGACAAGTCACAAGATTGTGTTGGGGGACTATTGGAATAGGGTCTCCTACACCGACATAAATCTAGTCCAATATTGTATTATTTTGAATATATTTAGTCTAGCACAAGGGTGTTAGGGTGGATAGAAGCTCCAAGGTATTGTAAACGGGTTAAAGGGTGAAACCAGGGGTTCGTAAACCATGGTTTGTGGATTGTTAGAAGTCTAGGATAGAAAAAATATAAGTAGTAAGTCTTTTAGATTCGATAAGGTAGAGAATGATTAGAAGTGAATTCTAAGTGCGGATTGTTAGTCTGGGTTTTTGGTATTGGGTCGGACTCCTGCTGGCTGTGTGTGTGGAGATCCTTTATCCTGTTGTGTGCAAACCCTAGTGGCTGTGTGTGTAGGTGGGATTTGGGGTATGTAAGAGATTGATTGATGATATAAGAGAAGTATTGCTGGTAACTGGTATTGTTGATATATCTGTTATGCAAATCTAGATTATGTGTTAGATCTGTTATGAAGTACGAATAATCTGTGTTACATGCTGTGATCTACCTCTATTATGTTTACTTCTTAGTTGATCTAACGAAGTCTACTGCGAATATCGCATTTTATACTATTGCTGAGTGAACGCACGTGGATGTGAACCTGATATTAGATCTGTTAATTTTTTACATTGATTCTTTGTTAAAATCCCGCAAACAAGCTATGTATGCTCAGATTCGTGTGTTGTGAACGTCTTGGCTTACCTGCTCTCTTTCTGGGTGTGGAAACTTGGTTCCAGCACCCCCCCATACTACTTCAGGTGAGACCTTAACATACACAAGCAGGTCACTGTCGAAAGGGCTAGTAGTATAGGGGTTGTTGGAAAACCTTAACTTACGAACCTGGGTCAGGACCCCTAAAGCCAACAGCTTGTTTTTTGACTTTTTCTTTACCACGTTAGGAGGATAGTTCTCTTGGTTATACTGGTGTGGTTGGTTTTGGGATGGCTGCACAAAGTTCACCTGTGCATTAGTTTGCATAGGTGGGTCGTGTGTTGGGGACTGAGCATAATGTTGTCCCATGTTTGCACTTGGCCGTTAGAGGGGAGCTCTTTCGTCAGTGTTTCTTTCTGCGTACTAGGTCCCCTCAGCTGGAGGATAAGGTCCTGCTTGGTGATACGCTTGTGCCCTATTATTCAAATTTTGCTGAGGCATGTGATGAATTTGAAATTTGGGTTGAGATATGTTCTGGGTTGAACTGTGTGTGTAACCAGTGTTTTGAATGCTGCTGCCTAGGTATCCTTGGGTTATTGACCCAATTAGTCCATCTACAGAGTTCATTGTGCCTGCCAATTCTTGATAAGTTTACATGTGCGGGGCGTTAGGCAGGATGTTGTAGGTGTATCCTGACTGCATATAAATTAGTTCGAGCTAATGGGATTTATTTATTGCGTCCTCTTCGGATGTGGGATTGCATTGCACCATATCCTTTGAAATCTCTAACTTCAGAGTTTTCAAGAATAAATCTAAGAGGACCCGATCATCGAGTTTAGCTTTACGTAAACTGCGATGTTGCCTCCATTCATGGAGATGGTTTGAGATATGGATGGTGGGGGATTGTTTTAAATGATTCAGTAACTCCATTCCAAAATCATGGTGAATGGGTAACTGAAAATATGTGAGGAACGTGGTAGCGAGGGCACTAAAGTTTCCATGTGAAGCAGGAGGTTTCTCCACGTACAACTTCGTGGATACTCCCTTAAGAGTGCGTTGAAATAGCCTCAATCAAATAATGTTGTCAATGATACTGTTCGATGAGCACCATAGGTGAAAGGTCACTATATGATTACTTAGGTCTTTTGCTTGCTTGCCTTCGAATTTTGGTATATCGAAAAGGAGCTTTGTGGGCATGGGAGGCCAATTGGGATCGTGTACGATGGGTTCATTCATTAGCTTAGCTAAATCAGGTAGATTCAACGAAGCTAAGAAAGGTGACTGGGAGTTTGACGCCATTGCAATTTGTGAAGACACAAAGTTCTGGTTAGAATGAGGGTTAGTTTACGGTGTACCTTGTTGTGAATTCAGTTGGCTTCCCGAATGGGATGCACTCCTCTTCCCCCCAGGGGTCAAGGGAGGAGTGGTGTGTGGTGTGGTGTTGGGAGACCAACTAGGGTTCCCAACTATGGTTTCTCCAATAAAGGAAGAACCAATGATGGTGGCAGTGTTCCATCTTTGACGTTTGAACGACGAAAGACCTGGAACCCCTCTCGGGAATGGGGGGAGGTCCAAAAGACGCTTGGATCAATGAGGTTCCATTAGGACCGTTCGGGTGTCGACTAGGTTAGGTTTTCGAAAACTTTGAGAGGATAGAGTCTATGATCAAAGAAAAATTATGGCCACATACATAAAACAAAGTGAAAATAAAAAAAAATTTCCCTTTAAATTAATCTATGTGATCACTTAAGAAAAAAAGTGGTTTTCGTTTGTTTGTGCATGATACTAAAAATTGTTGGGTATGTGTTATATTCTTTCCACAACTAGCCACACGCGCTGTACGTTGCGCCGGGCGTAGCAGGGGGGTCACAGGGGGGGTGGTAGCCCCCCCTGTCGGGGTTCGGGGCAGCGCCCCAAATTTTTTTTTGGGGTGCGGACCCACCCATGGTTTTGTGTATGGTTTTGCACATGGTTTTGGGGTATGATGGTTTTCGGCCCCTGGTATTTTGTAGATCTGGTCAAGGGAACTACGATTATGTTCTAATCCAGGGTTAATGGATTGGGGTTTATGTATGCTTCGGCATGTATATATATGTGTGTTGTAACACTAAAAAGGAATATAATGAAATATCAAGCTGGTCGTCCAGATTTGGGATCCAGGGGAAAATCTCTGTGTTTATCTGTTTTATGGTTTATGCTATTGCTATTGTTTATTTTCTGTTATAATATTCGTGTGTAGATAATTTCTGTTCAGGGTTAAAACTTACATTTGGTTTTAGAGTTGTTTCAGCTTCAAGGGGACGCCTTTGCTGCTGAGGGTTTTTTGCTCGGGCCTGAGGTAGACCCTGTTCAATGGGAGATCTGCGGGATCGATTATTGTGTTGAAAGAAGATGGCGAGTAGCGGAAAGATAGAGATCGAGAAATTTAATGGTCAGAGTTTTGAGTTGTGGAAGCTCAAGATGGAGGATCTGCTGGTGGATAAAGATCAGTGGATCGCAGTAGATCCAGGTACTAAACCAACGGCAATGTCAGATGAAGACTGGAAGAAACTGGATCGGAAGGCTAAGAGCACAATACAGTTGTGTGTCTCAGATTCAGTATTGTTGAATGTATCTGGGGAAGCTACGACAAAGAACTTGTGGGAAAAACTTGGGACTTTGTACCAATCTAAGTCTCTGGTGAATAAGTTGTTCCTGCGGAAAAAGCTGTATAACCTGAGGATGAAGGATGGAGACTCGGTGACAGAGCATCTGAACGCCTTCAATACTGTGTTAAGTCAGCTGTCATCTGTTGATATTAAAATCTCAGATGAAGATAAGTGCATCAGTTTGTTGTGTTCTCTACCAGACTCGTGGGACAGTCTGGTTATTGCAATAGGTAGAAATACAACTACCTTGAATTTTGATGACATTGTCTCAACCTTGCTGTCGGAGGAAATGAGATGGAGAAATATGGAGGGTCAAAATGGAGATGCCTTATCTGTACGAGGAAGGTCCCAAAACAGAAACAAGAATAAGGTTTCGAGTGGGAGATCTAAATCTAGAGGGAGATCTAAATCTCCTGGAAATTTTGTAAAGGTGTGATGGAAATGCGGAAAGGAAGGACACTACAAAAAGGAATGCAGATCTAAAGCTCCTGAGAAAGGAAAGGGATCTGATGATGCTCCTTCTGCAGAGGAAAAAACCACCTCAGATGAAGGTGGGGATGTGTATTTGGCTTCTTCATCAAATACACATGTAGATCATGAGTCATGGTTGATTGACTCGGGTGCATCCTTTCACTTCACTCCCCATAGGGAGTGGTTCTGCGAGTATGAGAAATATGATGGTGGTGATGTCTTCCTAGGAGATGATAGGAAGGCCAGAATCGTCGGACGTGGAAAGGTCAAGCTGAAGCTGCAAGGTGGAAGGATTAGAACACTTCCTGGTGTTCTGCATATTATTGCATTGGCCAGAAATCTGATTTCTGTAAGCAAGTTGGATGATGCAGGTGTAAAAACAGTGTTCGAGAAAGATGCCTGCAAGATGGTTCGGGGAGCACTGGTATTAATGCGGGGAGTTCGGATTGGAACTCTATACAAGTTACAAGGTAGTACTGTTATTGATGGGTGTAACAGTTCTGTGGTTCCTGAAAGTGGAGCGGAAAGCCTCGTTGTCTCTGGACAAAAGACCATGCTATGGCATCAAAGGCTTGGACATATTGGAGAGAAGGGCCGAAAACCATCGTACCCAAAAACCATGTGCAAAACCATGCACAAAACCATGGGTGGGTCCGCCTATAAGTGGGACCGCACCCCAAAAAAAAAAAATTTCGGGGCGCTGCCGCCCCCCCTGTGACCCCCCTGCTACGCTCAGCGCAACGTACAGCGTGTGCGACTATTCGTGGAAAGAATATAACACATACCCAACACAAGATCTTGTCCTCCATTCATTTCTACAAATTTCTTGTTCACTAAAATTGTGTACTACTGCATATCAGATTTAAAAATGTGATCTTCCTTTCATTCTTCATTACACATTCAGATTTAAAAAAAATATTCAATTTCAACAGAGCCTTCCTGCTCTGATACCACTCGATAGCGAAATCCCCGCCAAACCCACAATCTTCACTTCTGATGCATATAAAAAATGCATTCTGATGTTTTCCTCAAATAATCATAACAAATATGCAAAAGCTTCTTTCTTTCAATCACTGGTTATAAATCAAACAACCCAGAATTTCCTCTTCCTTGTGGGAGCTTCACTTTCCGATATGAGACATTAAAAAATAATTCACATGGATATAAAACCATACATTTTAACCCACATACTCTCCGTGGAAGCATAACTTTTCTACTTTTCACTAGACCTTGACTTGGATTAAAAACTAATTTAATAAAAAACCCATGGTCTTATAGTTCGCACTTGTCAAGGCTCACTCTCATAAAAGGTATATATCCATGCTTTGTCATCTCACCTCAACCACAACATATGATATGTCCCAACAAAATATCATATTTCATCTTTGATTTAAAATCAAAGTGCCAATACCATTCGTTTTTACTTTTCACCTTTCATCGGTTTTTAATGGACTCTTTTAATACATAACAGGACCATAATTAAATCCCAACATTGAATCAAAGCTCCAATTATCAATGTAATACCACTGCTTATATGACTTACAACCATACACTCTCTAGTCCATATCCATGTTATGAAATATCGGTCCACAATTGTTTTAAACCCGAGCTCATTAACATTAAGCATTGACTATTAACACAACATGTGTTTTGCACCACAGTACTTACCTTGTTAACTAATTTTTGAATGGATCCAATGGTCCACAAATTGTTCCGCTCCAAGACCCAATTAAACACGAAGGACTTACTCATCATTGTTTCTGAATCCACCTTTACTGTGCAACATCCAGGTTCCACTTCTTTTATTCGTAGTTCCGTTTCTCACTGGAGTATTTTACTATTCTTCTACATCTTCATGGTTTTAATATGGGACCACCACATATTTAACCTTCCATATATCTATTATGCCATTACTATTGCTTCTGATTCTTAAATGAGATAATCATTTGAACGTTGTTTATACACAGTTCTAATTGCCCAATTTCTCAAAACGAATTCGATTTGATTCAAACAATGCCTCTGCCGTCATGTATATGATTTGGACTGCACATGAATCAAAGTAGCATTTGGATCGATTACGATCTGTGATGCACCAGGCTTTGGAATACAACCAGACCCGCATGTCTTCAAAAAAAATAAAATTAGAATGAAATTTCTCCTTTCAGAGAAGCCTCAATTGACTTTCAAAATCAAATCTCATTCGCTGTGATGGCATTAACACAGATTATATACCTATAGCCCAGCAATTTCAAAAAGAATCAAATTCTACTCTAGGTCCCTTCGAACAGGCTTTAATATCCTTGTTCTTTCATCCACATATGGATTGAATTTCTGTGGTTCAATTTACAGTAAACCTCCAATTATGATTTCAAAACATGATATTCAACGCACCATGAGCTCTTCAAACAGTATGCCTATTTTCACACAAAACTCAAATAATGAATATTTTCCCAATAATATAAATCAACCAAAGTTCAGATTCTCAAAATCAACTCATCTGCAAACTCAATAATTTAGAAATAAAACCTCTGTATTTAAAAACAGTATTTACATGGAAAATTCCTTCCAAGCCTGATATTCAATCAGTGGCCTTTTTTTTTCAAACTTTGCTCGAAGGGTTACAAAAATCCTGTTCCTACTCTAATCAATCTCTACACACCCTCTCTCTGATTTTCAATGCCTTTGAGGCTTGATAATTTATACAATTTAAAATGATCTAATTTAAGTTCAATCCCTTCAACTTCTCAACAAAATCCTAAAATCACTCTTGAATCCCTAAGGATCCTCGTTCACCCATAATTAATGAAACCAATCTCTAAATTAATATTTATAAAATCTCTCAATCCCTTTGCATCATCAACTGATCAATTCTCTCATGTTCTCAAACATTTGAGAAATATTTACAATATTTAATTAGAAATACTTAAAATCCACTCAAATTATTCATAAAAATCCAGCTCCTTTAAAAACATAAAAACCCCTAGGTTTAACAAAATACAAAGCATTTTTCTCTTTTTCTAATGCCCCTGCATCAAACTTCCAAGGTCAAAATTATTCATGATCTCCTGATCATGTGCATTTAATATTTACCTCATGGATCCCATACTTTTTTTTTTTGTTGTCCAACAACTGCATCATCCTTCAACTACACTTCTCCAGGTTTCCATATTTTGTTCTCCAACTTTCCTCCAGCTTTGCTGTCATACTCTGCTCTTGTCTTTCCCTTACTGAAATTATTTTGCTTTCTTGCTACTGTCTGCTGCTTCTGAGACACCTTCATCATTAGTCTTCTGATCCTTTCAATCTATATGTCCAGTCTTTCCTCTGTCTGGAAATTTCTTTTCCTACTGCTGCTGCCTCCAATTTCTATTGTTTCAACTGTTGTAGTTGCTTTTGCTGTGACTGTTGTTACTGCTCTTCTTGCTACCAACATTGATGTTGCTACTATCAATGTTGTCCCATTGATTACTGCTAACATTATTTTTACTCCTGCAGATGTCACTTCCCCGATTGTTGCTGCCTCCCAAACTTCCTGTCCCTCTGCAACAATTTTCCTTTGCTCATCACCTGCAAATTTACTCTTAAAAAATAAAAAAAATTTTAATTCTCTTCCTACAGTAACATATCCATTTATCTATGTTTGTATACTAGTAAGCAAAATAAATTTTAACAAACTAGTATCTGCTCCTTTCACAACTTCAGAAAATTTTATTCTAGTGTCTGCAAATTCTTCCTTTGGTTCAAATGTTTTCAGAAAACATTTCAGCCACTCAATTTGTTTCACATCATCAGTATGCTACAATTTAAATTTAGCATCTTCTTCTTCTATCATAATAGAATTCTGATTCTCCATCATTGTAGCAGCCCCAAAAGTGTATTCTCCAGTCTTCTCTTGGCTATTCAGACAAGCCAACTCTTTCTTGTCACTCATGGTAACAAGCCTCTGCATATGAGACATGACTGTCTCATTTCCTTTCTCCAACAATTATTTTTCTCTAAAGGCAATTCCAAGCGATGGATTGTCTTTTGCAATACCTGTAAGCACAATCAAATTGTCATTTTCAAAATTACAAGACCCACTGGTCTCATTTGATGACCCAGTCAACAACTCTTCTTTCTGTAGTTCTAAGTCTCTTTCAAGAATTACAAAATCTTCACTGATTTTCTCCTCAGATTTCTCTGGCAACACTTAAGTATGCTGCTCTAAGTTTTCTTCCAAATCCTCTATCAGCACATCAGTATGCTAATTTTCATTCTCCACGAGACGATCAGCTAGCCTCTCTCTCTTTCCACCATTTTCTTCATGAACATTATTCGTGAATACCTTCCTGCCTTGCTCCATCAGTAAATTATCCTGTGTGTAAGTTCTCTGCCTCTCCAATTCTCTTCTCTGAAGATCTAGTTTCCTATACAATTCAAAAATTTCATTAGGAGTATAAGTTGGAAACCTCACAAAATTTTCTATACCTTCTCCAGCTTTTGACCAATCATCAGCTGGTCCTTCTCTCTCCGCTCCAATATTCTGATTAGACTCCTTTGTCTTCATGGCTTCCTAAGATCTCACTATCCTAGTATTGAACTGGACAGATTTCAGATTCAATTCCTCCTCCTCAACAAAATTTGAAGCTTGTTCATCTCCCTGTGATGTACCTGCAAACATACACAACTTATTAGTTTTAAAACCACAAGACTTTTCAATCTTGTTTGCTTCTTCAAGCACTTCTTCCTGAACAGATCTACATGTGGAATCTTCAAATTCCATTTCTGGCTCAAGAACTCTACGTTCCTCTTTCAATAAGGCAATCTCCTTTTGCCTCAACCTCATCTGCAATGGTTTCCATCTTACTCTCTTTCCCTTCAGTGGAAAGATCCATCCTCCTTTCTGGTTTTCCTGTTCTTGCAGCCATTCTTGTAGTACCTACAATTGTACTTTCATCACTACAATCTCTCTTTCTCTAACCTTATCAGTCATCTTACCTCTGTGGCATTCCTCTGAACCTCTTTTTTGATCCTCCATAATCATCTTCTCCATGAGCTTCTCACTCACCATGAGTTGCACTAGCCTCTTCAATAGTAAGCTCTCCTGCTACTTCTTACCTCACCAATCCACTCACTGGACTTGGCCTTTTGGCAAGTACTGGTTCACCATGTCTAGAACCTCTTGAGCACTTTCTTGTACTCTCTCTAGGCTATCTCTTCAATTTTGCTTCTCTTGAGAACACTGCAATTTTTCTCCCTATCCAACCTTTAGCTGAATATTAGGTTCGTTGCCATCACCATCAAAACTCTGTTTTCTCCATACCTGAAACCATAATTCTGCAATCATAAATTTTAAAGCATAATTAAAATTATTTTACCTGCAAGATCTCTACAAGATCTTGTCCTCCATTCATTTCTGTAAATTTCTTGTTCTCTGAAATTGTGTACTACTGCATATTAGATTTAAAAATCTGATCTTCCTTTCATTCTTCATCACACATTCAGATTTAAAAAAAAACTTCAATTTCAACAGAGCCTTCCTGCTCTAATACCACTTGATAGAGAAATCCCTGCCAAACCCACAATCTTCACTTCTGATGCATATAAAAAGTGAATTCCCAGGTTTTGCTCAAATAATCATAAAAAATATGCTGAAGCTTCTTTCTTTCAATCACAGGTTATAAATCAAACAACCTAGAATTCCCTCTTACTTGTGGGAGCTTCAATTTATGATATGAGACATTAAAACATAATTCACATGGATATAAAACCATACATTTTAACCCACATACTCTTCGTGGAAGCATAGCTTTTCTACTTTTCATTAGACCCTGACTTGGATTAAAAACTAATTTAATAAAAAACCCATGGTCTTATAGTTCACACTTGTCAAGGCTCACTCTCATCAAAAGTATATATCCACACTTTTTCATCTCGCTTCAACAAAAACATATGATATGTCCCAACAAAATATAATATTTCAGCTTTTATTTAAAATCAAAGTACCAATACCATTCGTTTTTACTTTTCACCTTTCATCGGTTTTTAATGGACTCTTTTAATACATAACAGGACCATAATTAAATCCCAACATTGACTCAAAGATCCAATTATCAATGTAGTACCACCGCTTATATGACTTACAACCATACACTCTATAGTCCATACCCATGTTATGAAATATCGGTCCACAATTGTTTTAAACTCGAGCTCATTAACATTAAGCGTTGACTATTAACACAACATGTGTTTGGCACCACAATACTTACCTTGTTAACTAATTTTCGAATGGATCCAGGTTCCACTTCTTTTATTCATAGTTTCTTTTCTCACTGGAGTATTTTACTGTTCTTCTACATCTTCACGGTTTTAATACGAGACCACCACATATTTAACCTTCCATATATCTGTTATGCCATTACTATTGCTTCCGATTCTTAAATGCGATATTCATTTGAACGTTGTTTATACACAGTTCTAATCGCCCAATTTCTCACAGCGAATTCGATTTGATTCAAACAATGCCTCTGCCTTCATGTATATGATTTGGACTACACATGAATCAAGGTAGCATTTGGATCGATTACTATCTGTGATGAACCAGGCTTCGGAATAAAACCAGACCTATGTGTCTTCAAACAACATCAAATTAGAATGACATTTCTCCTTTCATAGAAGCCTCAATTGAATTTCAAAATCGAATCTCATTCACTGTGATGGCATTAACACAGAGTATATACCTATAACCTAGCAATTTCAAATGGAATGAAATTCTACTCTAGGTCCCTTTGAACAAGATTTAATATCCTTGTTCTTTCATCCACATATGGACTAAATTTCTGTGGTTCAATTTACAGTAAAACTCCAATTATGATTTCAAAACATTATATTCAACACACTATGAGCTCTTCAAACAATATGCCTATTTTCATACAAAACTCAAATAATGAATATTTTCCCAATAATATAAATCAACCAGAGTTCAGATTCTCAAAATCAACTCATCTGCAAACTCAATAATTCAGAAATAAAACCTTTGTATTTAAAAACAATATTTACATGGAAAATTCCTTCCAGGCCTGATATTCAATCAGTGGCCTTTTTTTCGAACTTTTCCCGAAGGCTTACAAAAATCTTGTTCCTACTATGATGAATCTCTACTCACCCTAGACCTAACAAAATTTTATTCAACCATACAGTGGACATGTGGTAGCCTAAGGGCTGGACACATGTCACCCATCCATTTGCCCCAAAATAACAATGTGCAATCCACATCAACGAATCAGAATGCGCCACTTAGTGAAAAATCATTAGCTTGGAAAACAAAATATTCTGAGGAATATTCACCTTTTTGTTACTATAATTCTGCATGCTGACTG
>Ga0115848_100882_pt1 | contig 12415 bp, 10 predicted proteins | sample InSIn3gowninarea_FD_83862 | JGI IMG/M metagenome (GOLD analysis project Ga0115848, IMG submission 83862) | reverse complement strand
TTTCGTTTAATAATTGAACAGTTTCCGCGTCGTCCGTCAAAACCGCGAACTTTTCGGTTTTGCGCGAAATTTCGATGACTTCCGCAAATTTCCCGTGCTCGACCTTCACACAAATGGGCGCAAAAGGAATTACTGCAATTTGCCGAAAGCGAAGGAATTTCGGTAACTATTCCGTTTGCCGATCTGGAAGACGTGCAAAAGAGAGCGATTTTTCAAGGAAAAAATAAATGGCGCGGCGTAAAGGGATTTTTCGATTGGCTCGAAACGAAAAAATACAAGCTTCACGTGCGCGTATTTCTGGCAAAATTTCGCGGTTACGCGGCTTGCCCGGATTGCGGCGGCGCACGGCTTCGGCAAGAAGCGCGTGATGTTAAAATTGCCAAAAAATCACTACCGGAAATCGTCGAATTTTCGATCAAAGACGCGCAAAAGTTTTTTGCCGAATTAATACTTTCCGAAGAACGTGAAAAAATTGCCGAAAAACTTCTGCTAGAAATCCGGCGGCGTTTGAAATTTTTGGTTGAAGTTGGTCTCGATTATTTGACTCTTGAAAGGCTCGCTTCGACTCTTTCAGGCGGCGAAGCGCAAAGAATTCAATTAGCGACGAATCTAGGCTCATCGCTCGTCGGTGCGCTTTATGTTTTGGACGAACCTTCGATCGGACTTCATCCGCGCGACAATACGCGATTGATAAAAATTCTCGAAAATCTGCGCGACATCGGAAATACGGTTCTTGTCGTCGAACACGACGAAGAAATGATGCGCTCGGCGGATCATATTCTCGACATCGGAATCTACGCGGGCGAACTCGGCGGAAATGTCGTCTATGAAGGCGATTTTTTAGGTATGATTCAGGACGAAATTTCGCTGACGGCAAAATATTTGCGCGGCGATCTGGAAATCAAGACTCCGAAAGAAAGACGCAAAATCGGCAAAAAGAAACTCGAAATCGTCGGGGCGCGCGAACATAATTTGAAAAATGTCAGCGTCGAAATCCCGCTCGAAATGTTTGTTTGCATCACGGGCGTTTCCGGTTCGGGAAAATCAACGCTCGTTCACGATATAATTTACGCCGGACTCAAAAAACAGCGCGGCGAATGGACTTCGCGCGTCGGACTCTGCAAAGAAATCACAGGCGGAAAACACTTGGACGACATCGTTTTAGTTGACCAATCGCCGATCGGACGAACTCCGCGCTCAAATCCCGTAACTTACATTAAAGCCTACGACGCGATCCGCGAAGTTTTCGCTGGAACAAACCTTTCAAAGACAAAAGGCTTTACGGCTTCGCATTTTTCGTTCAACGTTCCCGGCGGACGCTGCGAAACCTGTCAGGGCAGCGGAACGGTTACGGTCGAAATGCAGTTTCTGGCGGATGTCGAATTAACCTGCGAAGATTGTCGTGGCACACGCTTTAAAGACGAAATTTTGGACGTAACCTATAAAGGCAAAAACATCGCTGAAATTTTAGAATTAACCGTTAGCGAAGCGATTATTTTTTTCAAAGATGTCAAAAAATTAATCAATAAAATCAAGGTTTTAGATGATGTCGGATTAGGATATTTACGTCTCGGACAATCGGCGACGACTTTGAGCGGCGGCGAAGCGCAGCGCGTCAAACTCGCCGCGCATCTCGCCACAAAAACCAAATCAAAAACGCTTTTCATTTTCGACGAACCGACAACCGGATTGCATTTCGACGATATCAACAAACTCCTCGCCGCCTTCAATGCACTCTTAGATAACGGCGCAAGTCTGCTCGTCATCGAACACAATTTAGATGTGATAAAAACTGCCGATTACATCATTGATCTCGGACCCGAAGGCGGAATCGGCGGCGGCGAAATCGTCGCGGTCGGAACGCCCGAAGAAGTCATGAAGGTTAAAAAATCGCACACGGGAAAATACTTGAAGGATTATTTGAAGTAATTGAAAAATCATTCTCCGGCTTTTTCTTTTAACATTTCGATAATTGCATCGGAGAGCCAAAGTCCTTCGTTTTGAACTCGTGTTAAGGCTTCGGAAACTGTCGAAATTAAGCCTTTTTGTTTAGCTAAAATTAACAAACCGCCAGTTCCGATGAATGGAATTTGCAAATCTTTCGCACATTTCCGGGCAGCGTGATCGTCGAGAATAATTTTTGCTTCGGGAATTTCTAAAGCAAGATTCAAGACGGCGGTTTCGCCTTTTCCTAAATTATAATCTTCGATATTTTTGCTGAAAATTAGAGGCGAAGGTATTTTTAACCAAGAAAGATATGGCAATTTTTGTTTAGCGATGTCATCTTCTCGACCTGATAAAATTTCTTCCCGAACGGTTTCGGGTAAGAATACTTCTTCAAAAATTTCGGGAAGAATATTTTCCAGATCGCTTTTGAGCAAAATGATTAATGGCGAAGCATCAACAATTACCGCTTTACTCAAAACTCAATTCCTCGTCCAACTCTTCTTTCGTATATTGCCACGCAGAAACGCGGTAAACTGATAAAATATCTAAAAACTCCGCTCGTGAAATTTCGAGAATTTCTGCCGCTTTACCTTGCGAAATTTTACCCAACTCAAACCATTTAACAACCGCCGCAACTAATATTTCGCGCCCCAAATCTTTAGGAGTTTTTCCCAAAGCCGTAAATGTCATTTCGGGTATTTCTATTGAAACTGTATTCATATTTTTTAAGGTTTTGCTATTTTGATAATCTTCATTACAAACAAAATCATCAATTGGACTTTCATAAAAAATTCATCTTAATTTACAACTTACCATAAAATTTCTATCTATGTATAATTTGTTTTATGGAAATGGAAACCATTAAAACGCCGTCTTTGATTGTAGATTTCGCGCGAATGAAACGAAATTCCGAACGGATTTCGGAACGTGCGAAGGAATTGAAAATAAATTTTCGTCCACACGTGAAAACGCATCGGTGTTTGGAAATTGCGAGGATTCAGACGGAAAACACTTTCGGCGGAATTATGGTTTCGACGCTTTCGGAGGCGCATTTTTTTTCGGCAAACGGTTTTTCCGACATTATTTACGGCGTTCCGGTCGAGCACGGGAAATTTGCGGAAGTCATCGAAATTTCGCGCAAAACCGAAAAGTTCGCGGTTTTGACGGACGACGCGGAAACTGTTCAATTATTAAACGAAACGGCGAAAAGCGAAGATGTGAAATTGAATGTTTTCGTCAAAATTGATGTCGGTTATCATCGCTGCGGAGTCGAACCGCGCACGAAGGAAGCGTTTGAAATTCCGCAAAAGATCGAGGATTCTTCAAATCTGAATTTTGCGGGAATTTTGACGCACGCCGGACATTCTTATCACGCAAATTCGGCGGAAAACTTGCTCGAAGTCGCGCACGAAGAACGCGATAAAATGCGAAAACACGCCGAAAATCTCCGAAAAAAAGGTTTGGAAGTTCCGACGGTAAGCATCGGTTCGACACCGACTTTTTCGGCGATTGATAATTTGGACGGAATTTCCGAATTTCGTGCGGGAAATTACATTTTTTTCGACGCTTTTCAGGCGACTTTGGGAAGCTGCAAATTTGAAGATTGCGCTCTGACGGTTCTCGCGGCGGTCGTTCATCGCGATTTTGCCCGACAAAAAATCGTCGTAGATGCCGGCGCGGTCGCGCTTTCCAAAGATCGCGGCGCGGTCGAATTTGACCGAAATTGCGGTTACGGACGAGTTTACGATCTTGAAGGAAACGATCTCGATTTGCGAGTCGAATCGCTTTCGCAAGAACACGGCGAAATTTCGGTTTCGGACGAAAAGATTTTCAATCAATTAAAAGTCGGTTCTCGCGTCCGAATTCTGGCAAATCATTCGTGTCTGACCGCGCTTCAACATTCGCATTATCACATTTTGAACGACGAAAAAATCATTGATAAATGGGAAATAAATCGAGGTTGGTAAAAAAGCGCAGCGCAGTTGCGAAAACAATTGCGCTGCGCTTTCAGACATTGACTAAAGTTGAGTGTGGAATGTCTAATTATCTAATTTAAAGCTTCTCGGCACGAATTCGAGTGCAATAATTTCACCGTTTGTTTTATTTTTGCCCTTTAAATCTTCTTTGTATGTAAAAACCACCGGAACATCTATTTTTTTTAAGTTACAACCAAATTGGACTTGTTCGAGTTCGGGCGTAAATGCTTTTATCTCAAGCGATTGCGGCGAAGATTGGCTAAATTTATAAGTCACAGTTGCGGATTTTAGATGAAAAAATGTTCCTTTGTTCGTGCATTCTATTTTTTCAAGAAAACCTACTTCGCGTTTTTCGCCGGATTGCGGCATACGCATCGCATTTTTTATTGATTCCATCATCATATCGCGTCGCTGGGCTTCAAAATCCGGCATTTCACTTGAGTTTGGAGGTGGCGAATTTTTATCTTGCTCGAAAATCTCATTGTTTTCTACTTCTATCTGTTCAGTTTCTTTTTCAACGTCTATAAAACGAAAACTTTCAGGCACAAATGAAATTGCCGTCAACTCGCCTTTATTTGCCGATTTAGCAGAATCATTGGTTTTATAAAACAAAACCGAATTTACATTTGAGAGATTTTCTCCGCAACCGACCTTTACGCCATTTGTTTGAATAAATGTGAACAATTCTAAATTCTGAAAATCCTTGCTCGAAAGCAAAAGCGGTTCATTATCAGCGGTTTTTATTGTGTAAATTACCGTGTTCTCTTTGCATTCAATTTTTTGAATTTTGCCTAGAATTCTCTTTTCGTTTTCTTCCGGTGTTTTCAAAGTACGATTTATTGAAATAATTTCTTCTCGCTCGCGCAATTTAGAGACTTCTTCCGGCGATAAATTTTCTTCGGTGAACGTCCGGCGCGTTAAAATTACTTTGCCGCCGTTTTTTTCAGCGTTGGCAATCGCATCTTCATATTCTTTTCGTGCCTTTTCATTTTGTGCAAAGTTTTCCTGTATTTGGCGAATTTGCGTACCAAGATTTTCGGCTCGTGATTTTATCTCTCCATCGTCGGTCGTCGCAGCAATTCTTCCGGCAAGCTTTCCGGCTTCATCGAATTTTTCCTGACGCAGATAAATTTCGGCAATTCTCAGCGCATATCTCTGATTTCCGGGCTGATATTGCAGAGCTTTTTTCAAATATTCGATTGATTCTTCCAATTCTTCGTTATTAACCAGATTAACAAAGGCAATAAGCTCGTAACTTTCCGTGAATGAAGGATTTATTTGAATTGCTTTTTTCAAAAGTTCGCGCATTTTACTACTTTTTTCCGGCGGAAAAGCTGATATATAACCGAATTCATCGCGACCTTCGCGGCTTAAGAGATAAGCAGATTGATAAAAAGCTCTATGATTTCGCTGATCTTCGGTAATCGCTTTTTCGAGATGAGTTTTAGCTTCATCAAATTTTCTCTGCCGGATTTTTACCATCCCGAGCGTTGTATTTGCCATACTTGATTTCGGATTCGCCGCAATTGCCTTTTGCAGAAAAACCTCGGCATCATCGTGCCTATGCGTATGATAAAGCAGATCGCCGAGGTAAGCGTTGCTGTCGGCTTCGGACAAAACGGAAACTTGCATCTCGTTATCGAAAACAAGTTTTTCCTTGAGCGTTACCGTTTGATATTGGTACGAGCTTTTTGCCACGTATTTTCTCAATTCTTTTTCCATCTGCTCGTAATTCATCTGAAATGTGTCTTGAAATACTTTTTCCGTCAGTGGTCTTTTTAATGCGAGGTCTAGAAATTTACCTAAAGATTCGGACTTACCGCTTTGGATAAGGTAATGAATTAAAGCCCAAGATTGTGCATAAAAAATACTGCGCGAATGATTTCCGTTTTGACCGAGAGAATAATTATTGATTCCGAATAGTGTTTCAAGCGGAATCAATTTTGTTTGTTGAAGAAGAGCTAAATGATTTCCTTGAGGCAAACCGAGCTTTACTTTTTGGTCGTCTTCAATTTCGAAAGTTTGATAATATTCTGCTAAACCTTCATTGAACCAAGGCGGAACATCAGATTTCCCGAAATTCGTATCAATCACAAAATGTACATATTCGTGAAAGATCGTTCCGTAAACATCGGCAATTTCGCCGCCTGTCGAGAGAGTGATGTAATTTACATCTTCGCCGGGCTGAAAATATCCGGCAATATTATTGTCAATTTTACCGTCGGCGCGTTTCGGCTTGAAATTTTTGTATGAATTATCGTTTTTAAAAACGACGACATTGGTCGGAATCGGTGAATTGACGTTTGTTTTTGTAAAAACCAAACGGAAACTTTCGCGAAATTGTTCCAGTTTTGTCGCAACCTTGCGGATATCTTTTTCGCTTGCATTGCCGATTAAATTAAAATTTTTCGTGCGAACCTGGAGCCAATCATTCTTTGCTGAAACTGATTCTGGCAAAAAAATCAGCGCAAGCAGAAATAAAACTGCAAAATAACGAGCTTGAAATTGTTTCATATACTTAAAAAAATCCTGTGTATAGTTTGGGAAACTCAATTTTATTGAGTGAGTGATTGGATAATTCTACCTCAATTTTTGAGAATTACAAAGATTTTTTAAGTTTCTATTTTAAGAACTTTCATTTTATAAAATTTGAGGATCAAAAATCTTTTCCGCTGCAATTTTTCAATTCTTTCGGACATTCGCCGACTTGAACCCATTCGTAAAAATCTGCCGGATTTTCCTCGATGGCATAGAAAACTTTTTTGATCGTCGGAAATTCGAGTAGAGTTTTTTCGATGCTTGAGAAAAAACCGCCGCCGCAACTCGTCGTGGCAGTTCCCATTTGTTCATAGACGTTTTTGTTAAAATTGACGTAAGCGACTTTGTTTTTGATCTTGATACTTTTCAAAATTCCCTTTGTTTCTTCGGGCGTAAATGACACAAAACCGTTTTTCGCTTCTTCGGGCGTTATGCCTTTGAACAATTCTTCGAGCGCGGCTTGGGCAACCGCTTTTGTTTTCGGAATCTTTCTGGAAACGGGCTTAACATCGGTGCAGTCTTCCAGATTCGGATTCATTTTTTCATTCAAAAAATAAAGTTTGATTGTCATCGTCTCCGTTTTCTGGGCGAATGAAACGATTGACAAAACCAACAAAAGAAAAACCGTAACAAAAATTTTCATATTTTCACCTTTCGAATTATCAAATATTTTCCTTGCCCAAGCTCGATTCATTTGAAAAATCAACGTTGTAAAACCGTTAAAAAACTGCGAATTTAACTGCGTTTGGCAAACAGTAGATTTTTATTCTTCAACATTTTCATCTTCATCGTAATTTGCAAAAATCTTCCACCATTCGGTTGCGATTTCTTCGACGATTTTGCAGTCGCAATAACCGCCGTTTTGCGAAAGCCAGCCGGAAATTTTCGCGAAATCCATACGGTTTTGCATCAAAAACTGCATTGTAAACCGCGACGTGTGATCGCACGATTCGTCTTCGAGCTTCATTTCCAGAAAATCGAACAAATCGTCTAACTGCTCTTTTTTTGCGGGCAAACGCAGCAAATATTTTTCGAGTTCTTCGCCGCTGAGCTGTGCCATTACTTCGATCTCACGTTTTTTTACAATCGGCATAAATTATTTTCGCTCCAAAAGTTTAATTACATTTAGTTTATCAAATTTCAGAGTTAGCGAAACGTTGAATTTTAGAAAATATTAGACCAAGCTCAAACTGCATTGTAAAAATCGAAAACTGCATGGCAAAAATCGAAAACTGCATCGCATAACATTAAAACTGCATGGCAAAAATCGAAAACTTCACGCGATAAATTTAAAAATGCACGAGCGGATTGAAAAATAATCTGCTTTTAAAGAACCGCTTTTTTACTTGCGGTTTTCCGCTCTGAGTTTTTCCTCCAATTCCTTTTGTCTCAAACCTTCGCGCCCGTCATAGCTGATGAATTTCGGCAAAAGAACGGCAAGAAAGATCGTGCCGATGACGGTTAAAACTCCGCCCGAAATTATCGAAATTTTAACATTTGTAAAATATGCGACAACGCCCGATTCGGCATCGCCGAGCATCGGTCCGGTTAAAAAACTGATCATTTCGATTCCGGCAAGGCGACCGCGAAAATGATCGGGAACGGTTTGATTCCAGATCGTCTGGCGAAAGATTCCGCTGATCATATCGAAATATCCGGCGACCGCGAGAAAAAATAAGGCTAAATAAAGATTACCCGAAAAACCGAAAAATGTAATCGCCAAGCCCCAACCGCCCGCCGCTAGCGTTACAAACAAACCGTGGCGGTGAACCCATTGCGCCCAGCGCGACGTAAAAGTGGCGACCAAAGCACCGACGGCGATTGCCGAATAAAATAAACCGACCGAAGAAGCCGCGCCGAAAGCGACCGCGAGCGCGGGGAAAAGGGCTTTCGGCATTCCGAAAAACATCGCGTTGATGTCAATCAGATAAGTTCCGAGCAGTTCCTGACGGCTCATCGCATAGCGGAAACCTTTTTTGACGGAATCGAGATTCGGTTGATCTGCATCGGGCGGCGGCGGAACGGCACGAATCAGCCAAACCGCCGCGAGCGATGCCGCAAACGTCAGCAAATCTATCAAATACGCGAATGACGCGCCGTATTTGGCGATGATTACGCCGCCAAGAATCGGCGCGAGAATAAAACCGAATTCAAAGCGAATCGCATTTAAGGAAGCGACCGACGGCATAAGTTCGAGCGGCACGATCTTCGGGATCAAGGCTTCGAACGAAGGTCTCTGCAATCCGGCAAGTCCGGCGTGAAGCCCGACGGCGACGAACAAAACCCAAATCTGCGGATTCGGCAAAAGTGCGTTAATTAAAAGAATAGCCACCGTGATCGTCTGCCCGATTTCCGTTAAGCGCAGCATTTTCCGACGATCAACCGAATCCGCCAACGCGCCGCCGACAAAGGCAAGAAAAAACATCGGCACGAATTCCGCCACGCCGAGAAGTCCGACGTAAAGATTCGATTCGGTCAGCTGATACATCTGTACCGGCACGACGATAAACGTCATCATCGTCCCGAAAAAAGAAATCAGCTGCCCGAAAAAGAGCAGCCGATAATCTCTCGAAACCTTGAGCGGCGTAATATCAACCGTGAAGTTTTTTAGAAAACTCATAAAAGTCAGAACCGTCTGCGGTAGCGGATGGTTGAACGTAAACTTTTGAAGCGTTGGCAAGCGGCTCGAAATTATAAGTTAAACCGCCCGCTACCGCAGACGGTTCTGACCTGTGTATCTTTATTTTTTCTTCCCCGATAAATTGTCAGTCAAAAACTTAATCGTACGCTGCCAGGCGAGTTTGGCGGCTTCGGCGTTGTAGCGCGCTTCGTTCGTGTCGTTGTGAAAAGCGTGATTTACGCCTTTATACATATATGATTCGAATTTGACGTTATTTTTCTTGAGAGCCGCTTCGTAATCCGCGATTCCGGCGTTGATTCGCTCGTCAAGTTCAGCATAGTGAAACTGAATCGTGCCTTTGATTTTTGGTACGTCTTCCAATTTTGCCTGACTTCCGTAAAATGCGACCGCCGCTTTCATATCCGGCGAATTGACCGCCAGCTGATTTGCCATCGCGCCGCCCCAGCAAAAACCTATACATCCGACATTTCCGTTGGAATTTTTATAATTTTTGACGTAAGAAACCGCCGCGATGAAATCTTTAAGAGTTTTTTCTCTGTCCAATTTGCCGATCAATTCCCGCGCTTTGTCCATATCGGCGGGCGTATTGCCGAGCGGCGATAGCGCGTCCGGCGCGAGCGCGATAAATCCTGCAAGCGCGGCGCGGCGCGCAACGTCTTCGATATGCGCGTTAAGCCCGCGGTTTTCGTGAATAATGACGACTGCCGGAGTATTTTTTTTGAGCTTTTTCGGCGTTGCTAAATAGCCGCGCATTTTTCCGCTCTCGCCCGCGTATACGATGTATTTCGTTTCGAGTTTTTTATCGTCTGCGGCAACCGTTTGCGCCTTTGCTTGATTATTTTCAAGGCTCGGTAAAATTGCCAGTGCAAGTGCCGAACTTCCCGTCAATTTTATCAGGCGATCTAAAAAATCGCGGCGGTTCATATCGCTCGAATGCGTATATTCATCGTAAAGTTTTATATATTTTTGTTCCATTATTTCTCCCTTTTGATTCTGATTTTTACGGCTTTACATAATCCGTCCATAAAAAAAGATAAGTCGCGTATAGATTGATGATAAATGAAAAAATATATGTAATCCATTCAAGCGCGGTAATTTTCTTCGGACTCGTTTCAAGTAGAATTAGGTAAAGCCAAGGCAAAAGAATAATCGCGTAACGATAACTGAATTGCCAACCGCCCGCGTTTCCGTGAATCCAGAGCAAAAATGTCATTATGACAATCGCAAGCCACGAAGTATATTTGAGCAGAAAATTTTTCGCGCCGCGCCGCAAAAGCAAGATCAAAAACGGGCTTGCCATCAAGATCGAACCGCCGAATCCGGTCGGGGTGTAATACGGAAAATCGGGAATGCTTTTCCAGGTCGTTAAAAGCATTTCTTCGATATTATATGGAATATAATTAATCGAAAAAATCCCGTAGCGATACCACGGTTCTTCCAAAACGCCCGGAATGTGCGAATGTCCGAAATCGAACGGCGACTGAAATCGCGCGTAATTGTAAATAAGAGTCGAAACACCCAGTAAAAACGGAATAATACAAAAACCTGAAAAATTTATTAAATGGTCTCTGATCTTTGGTATTTGAATTTCGGTTTTCGCCTCTTCAACTTTAAACTTATAGAGCAAAAATAGAAAAATCGGCGCGGTCAGAACAATTTCGGTGCGATTCCCGAAAGCGAGTGCAAAAAACGTTCCGGCTAAAATCGGATTGCGTTTGTAAACCGTAAAATAAATCGCACCGAGTTCGCCGATCATCGCAAAACCGAGCGTCAATTGCCACGCGCCAGCCATCGCCAGATTTGTCCAAAGCCACGTGCCGAACATTATGCCTAAAACCATCAAAATCCTTTTTTGCGGCGTGTGTTCGTAAAATCGGGAGATCAGAAATAAAAAAAGACAAATTATCGCGGCAAGAATTGAGGTAATAAATGCGGCAGGCATTTCTCTAACAATGCCGATCAACTTCAAAAAGGCAAACGGCATCATCGAAAGTACGCTGCCGTACGGAAATGCCGAATAATAATGCCCGTCGAACGGAATCATTTCATTTAGCCACGAAGGTTGGGTTTGGGTAAAACCGATTTTTCCGTGAAAAAATTGCTCGGCAAAGCGAAATGAATAATCGTAATAATATTGAGGTTTCGGGTTGCTGAAATAATAGATAAATCCGCTTGCCAAAATTATAAATAAAATTAAAATCTTGATTCTGCGGGATTTATCTTGTTCCGTATTGTCTAATTCACTTGAAAACATTTGATCTAACAGTTCGGTTTTACATATGAAAAAGACACCTTTTTAATTTTCGATGTGTGATTTGTATGAGAATCGCACAAAAAATCAGCTTTGCTCTTTTATCAACTCTTTAGCTTTTTCGATGGCTTCGTCCAGATTCATGATTTTCCCGTCAAGTTGCAGTTCGTAAATGGCGTTTGTAATTTCACCGAATTGTCGCGAAGGTTTCAGCCCGAGTTCGATCAAATGTCTGCCCATCAAAATCGGTTCGGGAGCTTTTTCTTCGACCGCTAACTCACGCACTTTTTCGATAAACCATTCCTGCGCTTCGGCTTTGAACCATTTTTCCTTCGGCAGCCATTCGGGATTTCTGCCAAGAGAATCGGCTTTTGCGACTCGATAAAGTAAATCCGGCTCGACCTTTCGCGCCAGACGGCGAAACGCGCCATCGCCCAAATTGTCTTTGACTTTGTAAAACATTCCCGGTTTCAAATGGTAACGCACAAGCTGAATAACCTGTTCGCGAACGTCAAAACCATTGATTGTGTAAATTCCGAGTTTGTCCAAAAACGAAATCGTCGGCTCGACTCCGGCTTCGTCGTGCGCGTGCGAACGCCAGCGACCGTCGAAAAACTTCGTTGTCGGAGGTTTTCCGAAATCGTGGCAAACCGCACCGAGCATCACCGTAACTTGTTTCGCGTAACTCAAATCGTCAATCAATTTTCTGGCTTCGTCGGCGACCATAAGTGTATGTACGTCAACGTCGCCTTCGGGATGCCATTCCGGTTCTTGCGGAACGCCGATGAGCAATTTTAGCTCGGGAAAAAGCTGTTCGACAATGCCTAAATCGTAAAACCATTTCAAACCGATCGACGGTTTTTCTGATCTTAAGAGCAATTTTTCCAACTCGCTCCAAATTCTTTCTTTGGGCAAATCGGTCAAATCTATCGAACGGCAAAGCTCGACGGTTTCAGGTTCGATGTCGAATTCAAAACGCGCCGCAAATTGTGCCGCGCGAAGAACTCGTAGAGAATCTTCCGTGAAAGTTTCTTTTGAAACAACGCGCAAAATTTTATTTTC
>Ga0115848_100881_pt1 | contig 12416 bp, 14 predicted proteins | sample InSIn3gowninarea_FD_83862 | JGI IMG/M metagenome (GOLD analysis project Ga0115848, IMG submission 83862) | reverse complement strand
ACAGGTTATTTTTTGGATTTTGATGTATTACACTAAAACATTATCCACACACACACACACACACACACACACACATATATATATATGTATGTAGGTATGTATGTATAGATATATGCTATATTTCCTATTTATTATGATAGAATGTTTTTTCACATATTGCGTAAATGTTTTGTAAAACATAATTAGCCAATGCATTTGTTAATGTATTCATGTGCCTAGGAATGTGATGATATGTGATATAATCAAAATTTCTTTCCAATAAATGAATACACAAATACCTTCTCAATATCTGAGGGTTTTTAACAGAATATTTCCCATTGAGTTGAAGAACAACAAGCTGCAAATTAGGGTTAACAACCATTTCTCAAATGTCAAGAGAAATTGCTTCTGAAAAGAGTTCGATAACTGTGCTATATTCGACAATGTTATTAGTTGTTTGACCCAAAAAAATACCTTGAATATCAATCAACTCACCATGAGGGTCATAAATAACCCATGCCGTGAATGATAGATTCTGGGTACCACGACAAAAACCATCAACAAAACTAACAAAAGGAGCCACAAACATCTGCAAAGAAGGTGAAGACATAATAAGTAGGAAAGTTTCTTGAAAAATACACCAAACCAAACTACACAAAAATGAATAACACACTTATCTACACAAGTAACCATGTGAGATGACTCACACAGAATACTTTTTTAGGTGTAGCCCATTGTGAGGCTTGCTCAAAGGGTTGCCTTCATAGTCAATTAGCTCATAGGTCGCTCTTTGTAATACACACTTGAAGATATAGTGGCCATGACACATGGGTTCGAATTTTCCTGCCCCTAGCTTATCGTTAGCTTGGTCATACAGAAAGACCAAATCTCCCTTAGAAAAATCACAAGGAGAGATCGAATAATAAAAATGGGATTTAACTCACTTTCTCTATTCTTCAATGATGATAGTAGCAAGACGACAGGTTTCATCCAGTCATTCCAAACATAGGAGAAGCTCTTCTTGAGGCAAGGTTTCAAGGTGTAATTCGATAGCCAATTGAGTGAGGGAATTTCACATTCAATTAGTAGGGTAGCTCCCAGACTATAGATGAGCTAGAAAGGTGTGAATCCAGTTGTGTCTTTAGTCAAGGTTTAGTAGGCCACAAAGCTGAAAAAGCATGAGATTCCAATTGGATTTGGGCATCCCATTGGTGCGCTAAAGAATAGTAACTAAAAATTTATTTACCACTTCAAATTGGCTATTGTTCTGAGGGTTCACACAAAGTTGAGTTGTCGTGATGCAGGCCCAATTTTGAAGTCAACTCAACCATCATATAATCATGAAAGTGGGAGCCATAGTTAGTGACAACTGCATGAGGCACTCTAAACCTAAAAATTACATGATTGAATAGAAATTTCGTCGTCGTATTAATGTTAGCTAAATATGTAAGCATCGATTAGGTCCATTTGGTGAAGTAATCCATAGAAATGATAATATAATCATTCCCCCTGACCGAACGAGGGTTACCTGTCATAAAAGAAATGCCCAATTTAGAAAAGAGACCAACAATAATAATGGGGTGAAGGAGAGTAGGTGGGGCCTGCATTTTCCGTTGATAAATCTGGCACTGGTGGAATTTATGGACAACAAGAATGCAATCCTTAAATATGGAGGGGAAAAAGTAACCAACGCGGAGGATCTTTTGAGTAGTGGCATAGCTAGATAGATGACCACCACATGTGCTAGAATGGATTTCATTTAAGACTCTTTCATACTCATCGACAGTTAAACATTGGTGAAGAATTGAATCAACACCAACGGGGTATAAAGTATCCCCAATGATGTGGTAAGGTTGGGATTGATTCTGAATGCGTCGACGATCATCCTTGGACAATGTAGATAGGAAGGTAAAAGTTTGGAGATACACGATGACATCACCATACTAAGGATCAAGAGTGCTAATGAGAAAGAGAGTCTCATCGAGGAACCGAGGATAGAAATTCTCAAGACAAGTAGAGATGACTTCCTGGCCAGGTAAGAATGAGGAATGATGATGAGTATCATTCCAAGGTGCTTCCTCAAGAGACATAATTTCCATGATACTTTTGTTGGTAGGAAAATTCTCGATTAAGGGATTAGAAGAATCTGAAGAACCAAGCCAAGGAGATTGATAATATGTGTCAAGATATGTACCCAAAGTAGTGTGATTAGTAGATATCGAGGTTGAAGCTGAAACAATCTCCACATAATTAATCTCAGTAGGGCTTAATGGCATGCCATCATCGAATGCATCAACTTGATCACGAGGAGGAATGACCCAAGGATCAGACTTAACCAACATCATGTTGACTGAGGCAACATGTGGAGGTGGGAGAGGAAAAGTACCCATTAAGGTGGGATATTTGGAAAGCCCAACCCCCACACTCTCATATAGAGCACCAGTATGCTTCACATAAGGAACATTTCCATCTGAGGAGGAAGAGGAAAAGAAAGACAATTGTTCGACCATGATGATTTTCCCTTGATGAGGAAAACAAAGCACACAGAATAGAGAGGAGGCTACAACATGCATAACATGGGTTCAACTCCGCTTGAGTAGAATATTATAGTTAAGATTTTCATCAACAGTTTCTACTCCAACATTAACTATCTTACCTTCCAAGGTTATGGAAATATTAGGAAGGACACTGAATAGTCAAGAATTACGTCCATCAAAGGCTTCCAACGTGTTAGGTGATTGCTTCAGGGTAGGGCAACCGATTTCCTTCCAAAAAGACATAGACATGACACAGGTAGAAGCACCTTCATCAGTGATGGTCCTGTGAATTGTCTTTTCATTATTGATCACTTGAATGAGAAAGGAAATTTGATGAGGTAAGCGAAAAACATGGTTTTGCATATCAAAGAAAATGAGGTTTGAATCAGATGGATCAACACCTCCAATGGCTGATAGTAATGATTTCCATTGAGAGGGAAAACTTTGAAGGACCTTGAGAGCAGACATAGCTGATGGCGCTTGGGACAAATCCTCAACAATATTGTAGTGTTGAGTGGCTCGAGTGTTTGGATTATATGAGGACTTTCGCAGCACACCCCGAGAGGGTTGTCGAATACCAAAATCAGGATTAGGTCATTTTATATGGATAGGACCGAAGGTCAATGAGATAAAGGAGGAAAGGGTACTTTCTTTTTCTTTCCCTTTCATCGTGGTTTGGTCATCTTTATATCTGGTAGCCACATTTATAAGTGTGTTCATCATAAACATTTAGGAACCTGAGGGAGTAGAAGACTGAGGCTGGTCTACCATTTGGGTTTACTAGGATGGAAAGGGCTCTTTTAAGATAGTCGACGTCCCTTTTAGCAAGCGACTAACTTCAGATTGTCACGGAAAATATTTAGTGTAATGGTCCTCCTCATAGATGAGGCATGGATACTTCAGATTTCTTTGAGAAGCATCACCAATAGAGGACTTAGGAGGGCCCTGCTTCAGGGAATTGACTTTTTCCTTGCCTTTTCCATTCTTTTTAGCCTTAAAGGTTTTGCCTGCTGTGGTAGACTAGACAGAATGAACCTCAGAGATTTTACCAGGACCAGGTGAATTTCAAGAGGGATCATTGGAACCAGTTTTCAAGACCTATTTCTGCTTGGAAGAAGATTTCACGAGAGTTTGAGACATAGAACCAATCACTCCATAAACAAGTGGTGTAGCAGGAGACTTCGATGTTGTCAGCTTGGATGATGGTCTTGGAGAATCAGGTAAAATATTGTATAATGTTCTAGATTGCAAGAAGACTAGGTCCAAATACTGGGCACAAGCAATGGCTTGCTCCTCAGTAACACACCCACCCATAGCTATGTCCCTAGAAATTAGGTTGAAGAATGATTTGGTGAACCATTTTGCGAACAACTGATCAGCAATTTCAAACTTGTTCAGGCGACGTCGACGTCTCCATTTGTGGATGTGATCAGAGATATGGGTTGTGGTGTCTTTCTTAAGTGATGTAAGTAGATAGGTGCTAGTTTCATAGTGAACTGTAGTTGGAAATGAGTGAGGAAAGCCATAGCGAGAGAGTTAAAGTCACTATAGGTACCTCAAGGCAACTCAATGTACCATTTTTCTGCAACTCCTATGAGATTTCTTTGAAGAATTCGTAGGTGGATAGAATCATCAATGTACGAATTGGAGGAGCACCATAGGTGATATGTCAACACGTGGGCTTGTGGATCCTCCTTTGCTTTTCCCTCAAGTTTGGGGAAATCACTTGGAACTTTCATTGGAATTGGAGTCCAATAAGGTGAATGAAGGATAGGACCATTGGTGAGCCTTGAAACATCCGAGAGTTCCAACGTGGCCAAGAATGACAATTGCATATTAAAAGGAATTTGGGGTCTTTGAGTAGACCCAAAATGCAGAATCCATCCTTGTTGATAAGGATTTTTCCACCATAGTGGAGGATTTTATCCATATTGAGTCTAATTTTTCCCCCACTTTAGGCTACATTTCCCATATGGAGGATTCTATCCTAGGTAGGCTTGATATTATCATTCCATAAGCCATTGATAGGCATATGGGTTGAAAGGTTGTTGAGCTTGTTGACCTTGGACATATGGATTTTGAAACTGCTAACCCTGGACATGTGGATTTTTCACCTGTTGCCCCTAGACATAAGGATTTTGAACTTGTTTCCCTTGGACATAAGGATTTTGCACTTGCTATTGCAATGGTTGACCTTGTTGATATGGATATATAGTGTGTTGTTGTAAAGGCTAGCTCTGTTGTTGCAAAGGCTAACTCTATGGCTGCTGCAAAGGTTGGCTTTGTTTCTGCACGAGTTGACCTTGACCTGTTGTAAGGGTTGCCCCTGCTGCTATAAAGGTTGACCTTATGAGGACGAAGGTTGGGATGATTGTTGAACAAACTACATCTGTGGCTGCAAAGGTTGTTGCAACTATTGCAAAGGTTTCCCCTGCGGATCTAGCAGTTTTCCTTGCCACTACAATTCCTGACCTTGCTGCAACAAAGGTTTCCCTTGTTGCTACAAAGTTAGCTAGATAGCTCCTGGATAGTTTCCGAATTGAATTTTTCCATACCCATCAAGCATATCATTTTGGAGAAGCTAAAAATAGGGTCCAACTTGGGGAATGTAAGGTGGGGTAACCAAGGCTTGTGAACCATATGGAACATAAGGTAGTTGGAATGAAACCTAAGCCATGGATGGCTACTGGTATTGGATGTTACTTGACCCTGATGGATCAACAGGGTTAGGAATAACACTGTAGAAAGGTTGATTTGTTCCAACCATGTGAGTTTGTGATCCACTCACATTGGTTTGTCCTGACATCATAGAGATATTCAGATCTTTCCCCTCAAGTAGTGGCACAGTCTGTCCACTCAATGGAGGGGTAGAAGAAATTACCACGACCTTACTTACCAAGACTGTCAGTTGAACCGAAAGTGTCAGTTGAAATGACTAAACAAGCAGAGACAAAATGGTAGGTTGAACCTGAAATAAAGTAATTGAAGTTCGTACCATCGGTCGAGAGGTCATGTTTTGGAAAAATGGCCTTGGTGTAGGCATGGTGCTAGAAGACTAGATAGGATTCTAGTACAATGATGAGGCACTAAGAGTGCCTAAAACCAACTCAGCCAGAGAGGCATAACCATGTGACAATAAGGGCTCACTAAACTCAGGATAAATTCTAGATGGGATGGCTCCTCTATAAGGGAAACCTTCCAGAGGAAACTCATATGCCTACTCACCACCCACTTGATGGCTGTGAGTAGTAGAAACTTCTGACTGACTCAAAGAGGAGACTGGAATTTCACTTTCTAACTCCATAGAAAACAACTGGTGATGATCTTAATATGAACGAGGAGACAACTCCAATGAAACACAAAGTTGATCATACGAACTATATGGATGTAGTGAGATACCACAAAAGGGTCTATAACTAGTCCTTGTGGACTATCAAAGGTCAGCGAAATCTTGGAAGTTTGGATAGTATTATGATGGGATTTCGAGCTAGATTCGTAAGGTGACCCGGTATCTGATGGAGGCGCATGAGAAGACAAAGGTTGAATACTCAGAATAATTCCAAGTTCAACACCTTGATCCTCAAGCGACTGTGAAAGTTCAGGGAAAGTTTCTCTAGATGATCTTCCAGATGGAGGAGAGGAAGAGGAATGAGGCAAACTTGATGGTTCAACCATGATGACTTTGTCTCAAACAAAAGAGAAGAGATATTGATTTCAAGGATTTTAAAAGATATTAGGGATATACTCATGATGTGGTCTAGAATAAGACTATCAAGAATGTGATGTGATCATGGGATTTTTTTTTTTTAAGATGCTAAAATAGACTGATGCCCTTTCATGTTTTAAGAGTTGAGAAAAGGGAAATATGACTCTAATATCTTTCAGTTTGAATGAGCTTGAAAGGAGAAGTGCTCAATGATGTTTTGAACATAAAGAGTCAAAAAGACCAAAATTACTGCTCGGGATAATTTAGGCAAAAGGGATTACCAGGAAGCCGTGAACTACATAATATCTCTTGGTGAACTGATAAGTACGGGAAGGAAATATCCCCAAATTCTATGTTCGGTGTATCACGTTTAAAAGGTGGTAGAATCGACTTCCTGTGGATATAGGATTGCAAACCTAGTGGGGTCTCCCTTTATATACGCGATGGTATGGGGAACACAAGTTTGTACTAGCGTTGTCTAATGCTAAAGCAAACAAAACTGCTAGGTTTAAAGATGCTGAAAAACATCTCTAGCCTAGACCTCTAAATATGAGTGTTTAGTTTCAAATGTGCCTTAGGTTAATTGAATACATTTTAGATGTTTATCTTGAAATTAAGTCTCGGTTGTTTAGCCCTATCGATGTCACCTAGAAAACTCTTATGTGCAACTATATGAGACAAAATCCTTTCAATTCAATGAATGCTTACACTAATTGAGAGAAGAGAAAAAAATCGATGTAATAAACAAGCAATCAAAAGTAAGATGACTCTTCAGTACTTTGGTTTTCAAAACAAAATAATGAAAATTATTTCCACTTCCTACTCTTCCTATCAGATGCACTGCAACCAATTCTTTTGATAGTAAAAGAAGTTCATTTTATTTCAAATTCTCATGATGACGTAATTACATCTTTCAATTATGCTACTTAATGCAACATATTGATTAATCAAACTAGAATGATGTATTTTTTTCAATGGAGTGATAAAATGGATCTTTCACATAAAAATTTCAATGAAAATTCTAGACAACCAAACATCAATCAAATGCAAAGAATGATAAAAATAAATCCTTTCAGACCAAATGCAAAGATTAAAATGAAACAAATTGAGCAATGTGATCTATGCTAAAAAAAGAGACATTCAATAAGAGGAGAAAACGGAACTTTTTCACTTGTTCAATTGAAACCAAAGCAAGATAGATGTGAGGACTAAAAACGAAATGCATGAAGCAACAAACCAACAACTTGACTTGATTAGTTTAAAAAAATGAGTGGATAATGACCTACGAAATGCATGAAGCAACAAACCAACAACTTGACTTTATGAGTAGAAAACAATTGAATGGATAATGACCTAGATGCCCTAGGAATAGAAACCATCCAAAAAATAAAAAAATCAAGGCAATCTCAAACCAATCAAAAAAACAAATCAAGCTCACAAAGCATTCTAGCCAGGGAGAATAAAGGAAAACAAGCCAAGAAACTAAATTTATGAGGACAAGATGCACTGGAAATGATTCAAGAGGAACGCTAATTTTAACCTACAAGCATCAGTGTGACTTGTTAGTGTCAATATCTTCACAATGCCATCAGCGATCAAAATTGCTCTTTTCTGCATGCATGTTAGGTGTCTCATTCAATCAGCTGCTTTCCATTAGGTAATGGATCAACTGATGGTAGTGGTGTCATTTCAGTTTCCCTCATGTCATATACCTGCTAGCTTGTTCAAACCTCTTTTTAGTCATTCATAATCATTTCAATTCATTTCATTTATAAAAACCAGTCCTATGGTTTAGTTTCACTAGATCTTAGGGTTTGTCATCATGGTCATCGAATATTTAATAAAAGGGTCAGTAGGCACATGAGGAGGATAAAAGGTTCATATAGTCATGAGTTTACTTCTGATATGCAGAAATAAATCTCTTTCACCTCAAAGCAGTGTTTTGAGGTGAAATAGAGCATTGGTACTTAACGATTTCATTTCATGTAAATTATGTAATTTTATAGTTGTTATATGTAATAATTGTTTGTAAGATCTTATTGACGACCTAGCCACAATGCCAACTCCTGTCACTGCAAAAAGTCAATATGATGAAAATCAATCCACCTGCGAAAAGACAAAAAAAAATCTAGATATTAGCAAAACAGAGCATTTTGAAAAAGCTATCAAAACTATATAAAATTAGGTTTTTGTTTATGAAAAATCAAAAGAGGAAAAGTATAAAATTCCAATTCATATGTTTTATTCATTCCTTGTTGAATTGGAGAGCTAAGGAGAATTGAAAATGCGATTTTGAGCCAAGGGAGAAAAAAGAGGAAATTTGGCAAAGATTTGTTGGCACTGTTCATTATTTCCCTCACATTGTGCATTAAAAGTGCATTGCACACCTATTGCAGTTTGACAGTGTAAATTTGGTCTGGAACTGCCCATTAAAATGGCATTGTGCACCTGTTAGTGAGCACTGTGCACCTGTTGGAGAAGCCCGAATTGCTTCAAATCACCTTCAAATTTCCTAAAAAATCATTTGATGCATGTCCCAAGTAGGTATATCATTATTCCTTGCTTTAAAGATTAATGTTTGGTTGCTAGGGTTGTGTTTTTCTTCCTTTATAGAAAACCCTAACTAATTGTCAAACAAAAAACCCTAATTAATTACTAAACTGCCTCTCCCAAGTTACCAAAGGTAGTTGTTGTTCTCTCTTACTCCATTCATATTGAGTTTTCCAAGTCACATTCTCTATCTCCTAATGATCAAACTTCACTCCCCAAAACGCCACTTCCATTTACAAAACCCTAAACCTATTACATTATTCCCAAACCCTAACTCCCAAATCAATCCATTCCACCATACCCACTTCATTACCAATTCCTTATTCCACTTTATACAACCCTACCCATTCCCTTCATTCCCCTCATTCCCTAAAAACCTAACATTCCCTCAAGTATTCACATTCCCATACATTTTCCTCACCTTATATTTTAAAATCTCTTCATACCTATCTTGGTCCCACTATAACTCTTCATTTTACATCACCTATCACATTATCAAAAATACATGGAGGGAGACATAGACTATGAGAGGGAGGAAGAAAATTTCATTGACACTTCCAGAGAAGCACATGTGCCAAGAAAGCCCCACAAAGGGGGAAAAATCATCTAGGAGGAACCTGTCAGTCTCACAAAATTGCTTGCTTGTCCTCTTGCTATGTCTAGTTTCATGCATCAATCTTGCTATGAGTTTTGTGAAATGGTGGAGAGGGTAAAGTTTCATCATGAGCTTGCTCAGTTGTTTGTCAACCATCTACATAATGGCCAAGTGAACATTGCTGGTGTCTCCTTCATCTTGTTGCCTACCACCATCTCAGAAGCAGTGGGCATCCCTAATGTAGGTGAGGAAGGGAATAAAGGGCAGTATGTGGATAGAGAACATTATAAGCCATACATTAAGGCTAGATATCATAGCAAAATCAACAAAGTATTTCCCTAAAAATAATTAGGAAAAAGTTTTGTCCCTCTCATGAAGCATATTATCAGATATTTCACTTTTGAAGGAAGGTTTTCCCGCTTGTATTCATATCATATCAGGTTGTTGATGCACTTTACTAGGGTGAGGATGATCAACCTCCCTTACTTTATATATAGGAACATTGAGAAGATGGCCTACTATGTTCAAAGAAAGCCTTTTCCTCTGCAACTCAGCAGCATTTACCACTTCTCATTGATTAATATTGTTGTCTTGCACTAGTTAAACTTTCTTAACATACCATGGGAGACCTTTATTGCCCATGAGATGTTCAAAGGCCCTTAGGTTTCATCAATGCCTCAGGAGGAAGGAGGAGCATTAGAACAGCCAGGTGTCGATCAGACTGAGACTACAGGTGTGCCAATATTTTTTACTTATGAGAGAGGCACAAGGAGTCTTTTTACTACTGCCAGGCGAGTACTATCTCCACCAAGAGTGGAAGGGGTCTTGCCTTCTTCACCAGATTATAGGAAAATTCTATCTCCACTAGGGGTGGAAGGGGCTTTTCCTTCTTCTCTAACTATATAGGTTGGATAGTAGTCAAAGAGAAGATATAAAGGGAATTAAAAGATGCATGAGGAGAGCCCTACTAAAGGGTAAGACAAAGAGTTTACTTTGATTGAGGAGGATGTCACTGATTTGGGCTCTCAAGGCTCAAGAATCAAGGACATGATTATCAAAGAGAAGGAGGCTAAAATTCAAGCCTTATCAATAAACCTTGAGAGAGCTAAATGGGTCATTCACTACCTTGAGCAAGAAAAAAATCATCTTATTGATAAACAAGATCTCATGGAGCTACAAATCATCAAAGAAAACCGACAAACGTCCAAGAGGGAAAAGGGAAAGTTAACCTCCATTGAACAAGAAATGGAGAACAACTAGAAGTATTTGTTGGAGAATGTGAATATGCACTTGGAGAGGTTTCTTGGGAATGCAAACAAAGAGAAAAATATGCTAAGCCACATGGCCCACCACTACCTAACCCAGAACAATATTTACAATGCAAGGACAAATAGGCTAAAAGCCAAGCTAAGAAGAGTTTTGAGGAACAAGAAAGAGCAAGATAAACTCAAAATCTTGGATGAAGCATAATTGGCTCAACAAAGAACCTAAGAAGGATCCCTCATGCCAAATTTCAAGAAATTTTGAGCAATTTTTGTCATTTATGAATTTTGAAATTAGAAAAATAGGTTTTTCTAATAGGTGCTCAACACCACTAGCGCTGCACTTTTGATGGGGACATCCTCTTGAAAAATGGCTTATATGTTTGGAATAAACATGGATAAATAAGTAAAATATGAAATATTCAGAAATTTTTGACAATATATTCATCACCAAAAGGGGAAAAAACCTAGAAAGTTCCCTCTCTGCCACTTTTTTGCTACACAAGAAGTAGTCTTGGGAGAATCAAATTTTGGAGGGGCAAATGAGCTCCAAATCAGAAAAATCAAATTTTTCCAGAAACTAGACAGGTAGGGATTTCCAACAAGTGAACTTGCACCTGATTTTGACATCAAGAAGTCCTCCAAACTGGCCTTGAAATGCCACCGCACATTAAATTTTTGGCGTTGCACATTAAACTAATTTTCCAGTTTTGCTTAAATTTCTGGATTTTTCCTAGTTTTCTTGGAAATTGACTTTTTCCTCATTCCTTGGCAGATGTATGCATGGTAAATGATGTATTTGATGTAAATATGGATGAAAAACATCTCATAGTGTACATACATAAAGATTCAAGTGGTTTTGATTATGAATGAATTGGTTTTCTATGTTTTAGAGGCAAGTTGTTCCACTGCCTACTTTTGTGTTCCTAGTTTAGATATGGTTGAAACCACCCTTGTTCTCATGGTTTCGATCCCAAGCATCAGTTGTTTGCTTGCCTATATTATGTAATGTTTTAGTCATTTCTAAAGGTTAAACTCTTGTGGAAGCTCTGAACTCTATTGTATATCTCTACAATAGTTTGGAAAGGAATAAAACTATGTCTCACAACTATTTTTGTGGGATTCTTGTGATAATGAGTTTATGTATTGTTCATTCTTTGTAATGATATTTTCTTATTTTTTATATGTATTCAAATATACTTTTCTCTTCTAAAACTAAATGAATCAAGGTGAATAGACAAAATTCACTGTTGTGCTTTGTCTTGGGAATGCATTTGGTTTTCAATGTTTTTAGTTGTTTGAAGAGGACTCGTAGTTTCTTTATGCCCTCCTCAACTCCTCAACTATCTTAAACTACCATCTCAATCCATTTCTCATACATAAACCCTTGTCTACCTCACCCCACAGAACATGACTATATCCCTGAGTTGATTTCCCAAACCTAGTATACCTTCTCCAATTTATCTAGCAACCAAAACCTAAAAAATAAAACCAGGAACCCTAAGCTACTATACCTAGCCTAAAATCTATATTCAGTTCAGTCATCTCAAGTCATAATTGTAACCATCCTAACCGAGATTGACAAGGAGAGAGCCCTATCCCGACCTAGTAGGGCTAGCTACCAGGTTAAATGTGGCTTGTAGTTATCCTAGGATTGCCTCCCTTCAGCCTGAGGTCGATCTAGGCTCTAACATGACTGTCTAACTAGAAACAATTGCTAGAAGGGGTTGTGGCACAAATCTTCAAATTTCCTAAAAAATCATTTGATGCATGTCCCAAGTAGGTAT
>Ga0115848_100880_pt1 | contig 12418 bp, 15 predicted proteins | sample InSIn3gowninarea_FD_83862 | JGI IMG/M metagenome (GOLD analysis project Ga0115848, IMG submission 83862) | reverse complement strand
ACTATTCATCCATCAAATGCACTGCCCTGTACAGTCTGACCCTTGCCCTGCTCTACTCTATTTTGCCTGTTCTGCTTTGTCTTGTTTTGCCCTGCACTGATCTGTACTGTTTTGCTCTGTTCTTCTCTGCTTTTGTCCGAATTATGAAGAAGAAGAAATGATCGAGAATGTCTCATACCATTCTCCACTGACCCGAAGTCAGACTCAGAGCGCGTACCACTAGTCCCAGACTAGTCTCAACCAACCTAAAGTCAGCATCATAGTATGTACGACTCTTACCACTGGTCCCAGACCAGTATCGCAGGCTCAAAGAGTGTACTACTAGTCCCAGACTAGTCTCAACCGACCCGAAGTCAGCGTCATAGTATGTACGAATCTCACTGGTCCCAGACCAGTCCTGCAATGACACGAAGTCAGTCTCAGAGTATGTACCACTGGTCCCAAACCAGTCTCAGCTGACCCGAAGTCAGCGTCATAGTATGTACAACTCCTACCCCTGGTCTCAGACCAGTATCATTGATCCCAGATCAATGGAGGTCATCCTAACGTAGGGAGTACGGTAGATACAACGATGCGTCCATCGGTACTACTATGGTCCCTAACTTCAGGAAAGCTCAAAAGGGGACCATTCCCTACAAGTCAAAGCAAGACCTCCGATATATTACAACTAGTTCACTCAGACATATCTGAGGCTGGCATTAAGAGGGAGACTACACATCAATCCTGCTACAATCGCCATGGAGAACATATCAATCTAGGCTGCCATGGAGAACACATCAATCCAGGCCTCACAGAAGAACACATCAATCCTGCTACAATCGCCATGGAGAACACATCAATCCAGGCCTCACAGGAGAACTAATCATCCTGCTACACAAGAGAGCGAATCATCTTGTTCCAGCGCGCACCACCAGGGGAGGGTGAGTCACCCTGTGGTCGTATGTTGCTCCAGTAGAACTGCAAGCCCCCCAGAGCTCCCAGAGCTCAATGTATGCAACATGCAGGACCCTTTTACAAAGATCTCACGACGACTCCAAGTCGTTCGGGAAAATCACAAATTAGATCTTTCCTCGGGGCTTTGACAAGGTGTATCAACCTGTACATCATCTTGATGTGATGGAGCCTCCTTGCTCATCAAATTACCATATCCCAGATGATGTCTATCTGCTGGAGCAATCAACGAATATAGGATTCCTCAATAATCGAATCCCACCTCTGGTTGTTATAGAGAATCACAGTGGTATCCAATGTAAATCCAAATAGCTCACTGAAGAGCTTTCGCAACCAGACTGCCTCACATGAGGTCATGCTAGCAACAATATATCCTGCTTCGGTGGTGCTCAAAGCCACCGACTTCTGCTTCCTGCTCATCCAGGATATCGAAGCAGATCCCAAGGTGAAACAACACCCAGAAGTGCTCTTATGGTCCACCACACTACCTGCCCAATCAACATCAGTATATCCAAGTATTCTCACATCTCTGGCAGTGTATCTTAATCCATGAGAGATTGTGTCCTGAAGACATCTCAGAAGATTCCTGGCATCAATCCAGTGTGTCTCAACCAAATATGAGCTTACAATGCTAACTGCAAAACATACGTTCGGACGGAGGTTCACCAAGAACATCAATTCAAATGAGTTTTTGAAACTCTGAGGCATTTCCCAAGTCTGGTCCGACATCACTACCATATAACTTCTAAAAGTTAATATCCTCGAGGTAGTCACAGGCTTGCAGTCCATCATACCGAATCTTTCCAATATATTTACCACATATTTTCCTTGAGATAGGAAAATTTCCCTTGGTTTCTGCCACACTTCATTTCAAATTCAGAAGCCATCTCCCTCTTACATTTGTGAATGAGAGGGTTTGCACCTGTAGAAAGAGGTCATCCACATACAACATCAGTATGAGAGGCTTGTCATCTTCAACCTTAAAGTAAAGGTTAGGATCAGCTTCACTCCTAGTGAATTCCAGCTTCATCAAGTAGCTATCGATCCTCTCATAACATGCTTGGGGTGCTTGCTTCAACCCATAGAGAGCCTTCTTCAGCCTGCATACATGAGATTTTCAATCATAAATCTCAAATCCTTCAGGTTGCTCCACATATACCTCTTCTTTGATAGAACCATGCAAGAACATAGTCTTAACATCCATCTGATGTAGGTTCCATCCTTGTGAAGCCACAAGGGCTATGATCAAGCGGATGGTCGTATATCTGGCAATAGGTGCAAATATCATAGTCTATACCTTCCTTCTGGGATAAACCACGAGCAACAAAATGAACCTTATACTTTTCCATACTTCCATATACTGCATGCTTTATCTTGTAAAGCCATTTGGAAGTAACAACTGTCTTGTCCAGGGTCTGGGAACTATTTCCTAGACATCATTCTCCATAATAGACTCATATTCTATGGTCATAGCACCCTTCCATAGTTAATGCTTAATGACATCTGAGAATGATGAAGGCTCATTTTGTATTATCGTGCTCATGATGGTCAGGTATCCTTGATACCTATTAGGTTTCTTACTTTCACGAAAGGTTCCTCGGGGTGCAGCATGTCCTTCAGCATCATCAAGTAACCCCTTAAGCCATGAAGGCCTCTTCTTAGAAGAGGAAGGCTCATATGGAGGAGGATCAATCGGATCCATGGGTTCTTCTACATCAGGCATTGATTCATCATCCTTTTCTTTCGGTTCCCTGGTGTCGGCTTCTTGAGAGCTCCTCAAAGACGGAAGATTGATCACCTTGCTGAGAGCCATATCTTCGTCAAAGGTGACATCATAACTAATTATGACTTCCCTTTGACTGGCTACATAGATTCTATAGCCTTTAGTATTTTCACCATAGCCCACGAAAAATTCCCTTCTTTCCAGATGCTCCCAATTTATTTCTTTTCTCTTTCGGCACATGAAAGTATACAGAGCTTCCAAAAATTTTAAAATGAGAAACATCAGGTTTCTTACCGGTGAATTTTTCTTCAGGAGTCTTGGAACCCAATGCTTGATGAGGGCATCGATTTTGTACATATACGGCAGTGTTTGCAGCTTCAGCCCATAGAAACTTCGGAAGACTTTGATCATGTAGCATGGCCCAGACAGCTTCCATAATTGTGCAGTTCTTCCTTTCTGCCACACCATTTTGTTCAGGAGTATATGGTGTAGTAGTCTCCCTCTTAATGCCAGCCTCAGATATGTCTGAGTGAACTAGTTGTAATATATCGGAGGTCTTGCTTTGACTTGTAGGGAATGGTCCCCTTTTGAGCTTTCCTTCGGCACATCCCAGACATACACCTTCTTTCTCTACCTGGAATTCAGGCATCCCTATTACCATCTGTCTTACATCGGGTAGAGCTTTGTAATGAAGATGGGCAAACCGCCGATGCCAAAGTCCGAACTAAAGAGTTGTGTCACAAGACATGACACCTAGCGGACTTCCATCAACCTGATATAATGAATCAACACTAAACCCAAGAGTAAAGGCACCTTTAACATTACTTTTCCATATACATACCTTGCCATTACTGAAGGTTACCTTGTAGCCTCTATCTTCCATTGCCAAGATGGACACTAGGTTCCTTTTGAGGTCAGGTGCATTTAATACATCCTGGACTTTCTAACCTTCTTGAATGGTTGTCCTCTTCCTCGATCTCCAGCTCTCCTCTTACCTTTGCTGTTGAATTTGTCATTCCTTTGATTGCCATCAGAGGGATTTCGAGTTGCACCACTGCATACTGTACCATGCTTCTCTAATCATGATTATCATCATGCTGCCCATGTCCATGATTTTATCCATCATAATGCTACTCAAACTAGTGTGCATCATCATCATGCTATCCTATATGTCCATGATCTCATGTTGCCCTTTATGTCCATGATCTCATTCATCATGATGCTCATGATCTCATACATAGTGACTTGCTTTATTGCAAATGTAACATCGTCATTTTCTTCTAGCCTTAGGTCTGGCCTTTCCTTTTGATTTAGTCCCGGAATTATTTCTTTTCTTTGCATGAGAAGAAAAGGCAGTAGGAGGACCTTTAAGCATGGGCATTTCTTGCTCTTCTTCCCTTGTTTCTTCTTGAATGCATCTAGCCATTAATTCCTCGAAACCGGGAATTACATTATAGTTCAGAAGAGTAGTCCTGAACACGTACCATTCAGATGGTAATCCTCCAAGAGTCATGAGTGCCATTTCTCTGTCAGTAATAGTTTCCCTAATAGATAGGAGATCGTTCTTAATCTCGGTGATTCTTAAGAAGTATGCTTGCATACTTTCATCTTTACCCTTCTTGATTTTCCATCAGCTTATTTCTAAGGAACAAAACTTGATTTGCATCATTAAATAAACTCACCAGTCTGTCGTAGATTTCCTTGGAGGTGTCTAGATCAGAGATGTAGGCCACCAAGCGCTTGTCGATAGAGTCCTGGATGATCTTCTTTGTTTTGACTTCTCCATTATTCCATTTGTTCCAGGCAGCAGCAGATGCATTTGATGAAGGCTCAACAATATTTCCTCTTACATGGTTCAGCACTCCTTGATCTTCAAGGGTTAGATCGATAGACATCTTCCATCCGTGATAGACAGCTTTCTCACGGAGCTTGTCTTCGGCAGGAAAGAGTGTTGAGGACCCCATAGTTCTTTTAGGATAGCCTTGCCAATCTTCTCTTCAATGATTGCTCTTGCTCTTGCTCGGGCTTTGTCTTCACCTCAGCTCTGATCCCATGTTAAGTTATGGTATGTTCTATGCTTATAACAGTTTACTTCTTTTACTTATTATATTCCACAGATTAGCAATCACATGTACATAAAGTAAAGTGCAGATAGAACATTAAACGATCGACAGAAAACAAGCCAAGACAAGAGGCACAAGATGTGGCGGCTAGCCAGGGACAAACCCCACAATGTGTGGGGAAACCGTTTGATCAAATCTTCTTTGATCTTCAATAATTCAGCAGAGAGAAATAGTACAATAAATCTGATTCATATCAGCAGTAACAAACCCTAGATCAGCAACATCAGCATTAGCGGCTTCATTATCAAACTAGGGCAGACCATAGCTCACAAACCGACCGTCGGATTGACTTCATTCCACCACCAAAAGTTTCAGCTTCCAGAGGAGGTTTAGATGAACCTATAGCGCAGTTCAGATGAAGAGATCTTCTAGGCTAGGCAGGTCAATCTTTACTTCTGCAGTTACAGCTTCAGTTTCAGCAGTTTCCGACTTCAAACTAGGGCAGTCGATATCTTGCAAACCGTGCATCGGATTGACTTCATTCCACCACCAAAAGTTGCGGCTTTCAGAGGAGGTTCAGATGAACCTACAACACAGTTCCAAAGAGGAGATCTTCTAGGCCATGCAAGTCAATCTTTACTTCTGCAGTTATAGCTTCAGTTTCAGTAGTTTCCGGCTTCAAACTAGGGCAGTCGATATCTTGCAAACCGTTCATCGGATTGACTTCATTCCACCACCAAAAGTTGCAGCTTTCCGAGGAGGTTTAGATGAACCTATAGTGCAGTTCCAAAGAGGAGATCTTTTAGGCCACGCAAGTTAATCTTTACTTCTGCAGTTATAGCTTCAGTTTCAGCAGTTTTCGGCTTCAAACTAGGGCAGTCGATATCTTGCAAACCATTCATCGGATTGACTTCATTCCACCACCAAAAGTTGCGGCTTTCCGAGGAGGTTCAGATGAACCTACAGTGCAGTTCCAAAGAGGAGATCTTCTAGGCCACGCAAGTCAATCTTTAGTTCTGCAATTGCAGCTTCAAATTCAACAGCTTCTGGTTTCACATGTGTGAGAGAGAGAGACCCATTTCAGCGCAGTAGAGAAGAGACTCATATCTGCGCAGTAGAGAGAGAGAGATGTGATGAGATGAGTGAGTTCAAATGAGGAAAAGTCCTCTTATATTTATACACAACGTTGGTGGGTGAATATATGCGACTGTTGGGCTTCTGAGCCTACATGAGTTGTAGGTCGGCTTGATAATAATTCCATAATCAAAATAAATTCATATCTCCATGAATACTTATCGGAATCGGATGATCTTTATATCAATCCTACACCTCTCGATGAGAGGAATCTAATAAAAATATTATCAGCCATGAATAAGATGACCCACATGAAGTTTTGCCCTGGTTGCTAATTTTAACATCACATTACAATTTATATATACAACTTGTGCTTCTAGCCACATAAACCTCTCCTCTATGGGATCATGAGGTTTATTGATACATTTTTCAACCATGGTTTGAGTTTTTTGAATTTTTTCTTATTTGATCTAGATCCCATGCAACTCCCCAAAATATACCCAAAGAAACTTATTCTGATACTAATTTTATTTGTAAATTTCCATGGATATTCCACTAGACAATTTGTCACGACATATATGATAAAATTATGATGAAAAATACACTATGAGAGTTAATTTCTGCATAAACCTTTGGATATTTTAGTTACTGTGTATTGCATATGCATGCAAATTATAATTATGCAATAAAAGAGAACAAAAAAATAAAACTCACAATCCAAACATTAACACAAGATATTACATGAGAAATCCTTTCAAGAGAAAACCCAGCTAGATGGTGAGGTTACTCTTGATCCAGGTGGATATTAGTGGCCATCTTCCTATTCCACTTGGACCCTCACCATTGTTATGTCAATTTTTTTTTCAATTTCCTTAATTGTGGCATAGTTTACTATTTTTGGCAGTTTTCGAGTATTGAACTTCCAGATCCGTTTTGAGGCCCTAAACGACATTCTTTTGGAAAAATAGAAATCAAAGTATTTCTATGCAAATCGCATCAGTAATTGTAGTCCTCGAAGAGATCTTTCGAATGAGTTATCATACACGTCAAACAGAGATAATATGACCAAGTTACGATCCTGGGAAGTTGGCTGCCCAACTAACCCCAACGGGGCCCATAAATTCTTGGTGTTACATCTCCTTGGATTAGGGTTTTGGTTGTTTAGGTTTTTCTATTATTATTCAATAATAAAAAGGCCCTTGAGCCTCATTGCAACTCATTTTAGAGGCATGTAGCTGCCACATCTCTTCTCAGAGATAAGCTACCATTGCCTGAGCTAGTCATATTTCCATTATGTTTGTAAGCATATTTTAGTATTTGATATTAATGAAATGAAGTGTTATTTCTATTGCATCTCTATATTTATTGTTATATCTATAATCTTTTGTGTTCCTATTTAAATCCAGATCAGTGGTATCAAAGCGGTTTACTCTTCTCTATTTTTATTTGCATGTCCCCAACGAGGTCGAGATATCAGGAGTTAGGGTTCAATTTGATTGAACCTTTGCAATATCATCCTTGCAAATGCCGATGACCACCCATGGGGGAAGAAAATAAAGATGAGGGAGCAGGAGATACCATAAAAATATTTCTCAAGGAGGCCCTCGAGAAACAAACGAACGCGGTGATGGATAATTTTGCCTAGTTCCTTTAACGGTTGCCCATCGGTGGTGCATCCACTCTAGAGGCTCCACGCCTTTTAAGGTACAATTAAACTTTGAAATTCCCGTATTTTAGCGCATATTTTTATGTTCATGATTTTTCCAGCTAGGAAAATATTACTTTTTCTCTTCTTAAGGCCGCCCCCCACATCAAGGACTTGTGGGAAAGCTAATGTGAGGAGAAGGATGAAAGTACAACCTCACAGTTTTCAGCCGCTTCCACTTGGAATTCGTTTCCAGACACCATCAAGGAGTAGTAATACCCTATTAGGAGCTATGAAGACAAATACATAAAGTGGACCATGCTACAGCAGGGAAGAGACCAAGATGTGCCAAAGTTGACCAATGTTTTTCATACCCTTCACACGAAGTTGGGTATCAAGGATTCTGAGAAACATTTGGTACTCAAGTATCGTGGCTTCCCAAATAGATAAATCCAAGACGAGATGGAGTTCCGAGACATCTCCTCACTTGGAATGGTGTACCGATACGTCGTCAAGATCGAGCAGAAGTTTAAACAGAAGAAGCGAGACTTTGGATCTGCAAATATGAAGCAAGGGAACGGTGCTCCCAAATCGCGGAAAAAAGGATAAAATCCAAGACAGGACGACCCAAGACAACCCGCCAAAGCCATAAGAAAAGGAAAACACTACGAATTCGAAGGAGGACACAAGAAAGTGGTGTGAGTTCCATAAGAGCTCCACTCACAACACAAGTGAGTGTCCAGCCAAGTAGTCATTGGTGGCCAAGCTGAAGGCCTCGAAATCAGATGCATGCTCCGACTCTGAGTGAGAATCCAACATGGAGAATGGCAAAGGGAAGCAGATTATTGATACATAACCCAATGCCACTATTTCCACCATGAAGATATAGAAGGAGGAATCCAAATATCCAGAGGAGGAGGAGTGCCTCTTACACTCCTAGATGCGGGTAAAGGGTTCCTCTCTACAGTTCATTATCGACAACGGGATCCAAAATAAACTCATTGCAGCAAAGGTCGTGAAGTGGCCGAGCTTACCAACCATAACACACCTACAATTGTACACCATTGGGTGGCTTCACCAAGGACGAGATCTTTGTGTGAGCCAACAATGTCGCCTTCCATACAACATCAAGCCCTTCACAGATGAGGTATTATGTGATGTCTCTTAGCTTGATATTTGTGATGTACTATTAGGCCAACCATACTTGTGGAAGTGATATGCTATGTATGAGTCAAGGCCTCACACTATTATTATTACCTTGGGAAATAAGGTGTACAAGATATCAGAGGTAGCACTGCCTACCACCATCTCTCTAGTTACTGCAAAACAATGCAGTAAGCTCATTTCCAAAACCGGGAAATTTGTTTTCCTGGTGATACACCCTCAGGAAAAGAAGAATACGGTGACCATGACCTCCAGACAATGCCCTTCTGCACGAAAAACATAGATGGACAAGGTCATGGAGGAGTATGAGGACATCTTCACCTCCCCCATAGGGGTGCCTCTGCATTGTCAGGTCAAGCACTCCATCGATCTGACCCAAGGTGCGTTGTTGCCCAATGGACCAATCTATCAACGATCCATTCCGAAGAACAATGAAATCAAGAGGCAGATTCAGGATCTACAGCAGAAAGGTACATCTGACTGAGTTCATCACCCCGTGGGAGCCTAATCGCATTCGTGCATAAGAAGGATGGGACTTGGAGACTCTGTATTGACTATCCAGGCACTGAACAAGATAACTATCTAAATAGGTCCCCGATCCCATGGATTGATGACCTTCTAGACCAATTCAAGGGGGGTAAAATATTTCAACAAGGTTGACTTGAAGTGTAGATATCACCAGGTACCAATCGAACCCTCCAATGTGTGGAAGACTACCTTCAAAGCCAAGGAGGGCCTTTTCAAATGGTTGGTTATGCCTTTCGGGTTGATGAATTCTCCTACAACCTTCATGAGGCTTATGGATGACATCTTGTGGCCATTCACCAACTCATTTGTGGTGGTACACTTGGATGACATCCTAATCTTCATCTAGAGTTCTCCAAACACTGCACTAACACAAGTTGTGTGCCAATTTGGAGAAATTCACTTTTGGCATGACCGAGTTTTAGTACTGTCGATACATTATTGATGAATAGAGGGTGCACGTGGATCTAACCAAGATCCAAGTCATTCAGGATTGGCTAGCCCCAACCACTCTAACAAAGCTCCACAACTTTATGGGTCTTACCAATTTCTACTGTAGGCTCGTGTTGGGGTTCTCTCATATCACTTGGCCCTTGAGTCAAGTCACCAAGGAAGGAGCGAAAGAAAAAATCTTTTGGTTTGAATATCAATAAAAGGCACTTGCAGAGTTGAAACATCACCTTTGTTCTACACCAATGTTCACATAACCAGACCTGCAACAACCATTTAAGATTAAGATAGATGCCTCTAACTATGCTATTGGGGCAATCCTTACTCAATAGGGGCATCCAGTGGCATATCACAGTGAGACGCATTCAGACACAATCCAAAAGTATCCCACTTATGACAAAGAGATGTAATCCATTGTGTAGGCCTACCGATAATGGAAGCATTACATTTTGGGGAAGGAAATGGTCATCCACATAGACCACCAACCCCTACAATTCATACAGATGCAAGGAAAGTTGCAGAATGATCACCATCAAAAGTGGTCCACATACCTGCAAAAACTACATTTGAATATCAAGTATGAGAAGGGAAGCACCAATAATGTTGCAGACTGCCTTAGCTGACCATCGATCATGGCGTTAACCACCGTTCTCAACTCTTGTGGGCATCAGACTTCTAATTGGCCACTTCTCTACAAAAGCGACCCAGAATTTAGCCACACATACCATACGCTCTTGGAGGGTCAGAAAGTTCCAATTTTTCACCTCCAGGATGCTCTGTTATGCCACCTAGGACACCTTTGTGTTCCTTCAAGTGAGCATGCCAAGATGATTTGGGAAGTGTACTATAGTTGGGCCACTGGGCATTTCGTGGTGGAGAAGATGGTGGCAGTACTGAAAAAGTATTTCTATTGGCTGAATCTTCGACAGGATGTCGGGAAGTACATCAGATCCTACACTACCTGCACCATTTCCAAACCGACCATTAAGAAGAAAGGTCTCTATGCTCAGCTGCCTACCCCTAGTTGACCTTGGGAATCCATCTCCATGGATTACATGTCGGGCCTTCCTTCTACTAAGCATGGCAACGACTATGTTTTTGTGGTCACCGATAGATTCTCGAAGATGGCCATTATGGCATCCAGCAAGAAGAATATCACAGCTGAGGAAACCGCTAAACTCTTCTTTGAATGAGTGTGGGTACACTTTGGGATCCCACAATTTCGCATCTCAAATCAGGACAACAGGTTCCTCAGTACATTTTGTGTCCAGTCTCTGGTTGATGCTAGAGACCAAGCTCACTAAGTCCACATCTTTCCATCCCCAAACTGATGGTCAGACAGAGGTTGTCAACATGATGATCATACACATTCTGTGCATGTACAACTCAAAGAATCCACACACATGGTATGAGAGCCTCCTCTATGTCCAACATAGCTATAACTGGTCTCTCCACAACTTGACTGGCCATAACCTTTTTTAAGTGGGCTTGGGATTCCATCCACTATGTCCCATTGATGTGGCCATACCATTTGCAATGACTCAGGGAGATTCGGCACATGTCCAGTCTGAAGCATACAAGGAAAATATCTTTATTGAGCACATTCAACACATCCTCCAACAGGTCCATGACATATTGGACAAATCCAATGCTAAGTACAAGTAGCAGCATGATCAACATCAGGTGCCACACAAGTTCCAGGTGGGTGACAATTTTTGGCTACATTTGCAGAAGGAGCGACTCACTGGGCCTCACCGCAAGATTCATTCGCTTCAATATAGGCCATACACCATCACCAATGCTCTGGGAGATAACGATTTTGACCTCAGCATTCCCCCATTCCTTGGCCTGCACCCAATGCTCAATGTGGATCACCTTCAACCATACTTTCCACCATTACTCGACACATTCGACATTCCAGAACAACTCACACCAACAGAGTTAAATCCATACTACATGGAACAAGCTGCAATTGATCAGATCATGGACACATAGATCAAGAACACTCACCAGTAGAAGATACAACTGTATCGAGTTTTCAAATCCGACCAACTCCTACACCAAGGCAAATCGCTCACCAGGGACCAAGTTCAGCAGAAATTTCCTCATCTCATGGAGGAACTCAATGCAATGGAGACCATTTCTTCCTAAAGGGGAAGGACTGATCCAGGCTGATATTGGTGGTCACCTATCTATTCCACTTGGACCCCCTCACCATTTTTTGTTTTGTTTTTGTTTTTGTTTTTGTTTTTTTGTTTTTTCTTGTTTTTATTTTTTGTTTTTGTTTTTGTTTTTGTTTTTTTTGGGTCCTAAACTTCCAGAGATGTTTTGAGGCCCTATATGACATGTTTTTAACAAAATAGAAATCTAGCAATTTCTATGGAAATTGCATTAGCAGTTGTAGTCCTCGGAGAGATCTTTCGAACAAGGTAACATACGTGTTAAACGAATATAACATGACCAATTTATGACCCCGGTAATTTGGCTGCGCAACTAACCGTAATGAGGACCATAAACTCTTGGTGTTACATCTCCTCTGGTTAGGGTTTTGGTTGTTTAGGGTTTTCTCTTATTGTTCAATAATAAAAAGGCCCTTGAGCCTCATTGCAACTCAATTCAGAGGCATGTAGCCGCCACCCGAGCTAGTCTTATTTCCATTCTGTTTGTAAGCATATTTTAGTATTTGATATTAATGAAATGAAGTGTTATTTCTGCTTCATCTCTGTATTTATGATTATATCTGTAATTTTTTGCATTCCTAATTCATATCAACTCTACTCTCTTTCTCTAAATGGAACTGGATGTGAATCCAAAGAAGTGAGG
>Ga0115848_100765_pt2 | contig 12421 bp, 8 predicted proteins | sample InSIn3gowninarea_FD_83862 | JGI IMG/M metagenome (GOLD analysis project Ga0115848, IMG submission 83862) | reverse complement strand
ATACCATTACAAAGGAAAGGATGAGCTACTCTTATCCATATATATGTATATACATATAATGGAGGAAATCAATAGCCTCAATTTCCTAGAAGAAGATAAAAACTCATCGCATGCTCAAAAAGAAGACTACATAAGTACTCAACAACATGTTCCTTCTGTCATGATAGGGGTACCTTAAAATCATACCAATCCTTATCCACCATGTCACCAAGATGACTCCAACAACTAGAAGGTAATGGAAAAGTCTACTCAAAATGTTCTCATAGCAAATTGACAAGGTAAAAATGATAAGTAAACATTCCTAAGTCATATTTTTATCTAATTTTAACCTAACTCTAGCTAAATGAATGAACTTCTCAATGATAAATTTTATGCTATGAAAATATTGACCCATGTGTATAAAATATAAGTAAATATTTTAATCACCATATGCCTCTTTTTCAAAAGCTAATTATACTACATTCATATAGCTAACAATGTTCAAAAAGTAAAATTGAGGTACATATTTGATGCATGATGTATGAAAATGATAAGCTTGACTAATAGTATTATGCATCATTGATAAAATTGATGATGCTCAATTTTCATTATTTATTACTACTTAATGGACATTTCTAGCTGTGTGTTTTATATAAAATTGGCAAATGATTCAAGTATTATATTTTAATTCTAGTTTTGATGGGTCTAAGTAGATGCATAAAATGAATGTTACATGATGAAAATATGAAGATTTTAAATTATCAAAATTAGATTTAATTAAATACATGTGCAAATTTTTCATTCCTATATAAAGGCATAATTATATAATGGTAATTTTCTAAATAACTAACTTCAAGTGCCAATTGAATATGGTATTTTTCATAAAGTTCAATTTCATTATTCTCATGTTGTCCATGGTATGATTAAGATGAAATTATGAAATCTTTCAAATACTCATATTATTATTACAGTTTTAATGGATCAAAAAGATTGGTATCAGCCTTTTATGATTATTGCATAGACAAAAATATATAAGGTTAAAAATTGAAAAATATATTGAATAAGGAAAATATTATTCTATATGGTTATATGGCTTAATTATGTAATCTACAATGCTTCAATTTGTAGTGTCACAAAGATTCATCTGAGGTTACTCTATATTCATAAATTACAATGCTATAGTTTGCTATGTACCTTTGTAGAAACCATTTTTAAGTATTACTCTTATGAAAATGAAAATTATTATATAGGGTCTTAGTGTTAACACATAAATTTGATTTATGTATTTGTTAATAAATTATAAAATAGTTGTCCGCACTTGTAAATCAGTTATTAATGTTATCTTGGATTTCATTAATATATATCATTTCTTACTATGTTTCTCTTACTTATGTAGGTACATGCCGACTCAAGGAGTGCATCATATTATCTACTACCTATATAAATAAGGGATCTAATAGTAAGTCCATAATCAAGGATACACATGATCCTGCGTATGGTCTTGATATTGGCAAAAACCCTGTTAGGTGTCTCTTGACACTGCCTATCAAGCCGAATTTTGTGTATCCCCTTCTTACGAGCATTTTGAAGAACTAAAAGACTTATCTGATAATCATGTTGTGATCATTTTGAGATTTGAGTGGGGGTGTAGACTCGTTGAAGATGGATCATAGCCAAACGAAGGTCACTAATGCTCCTCTATGAATGAATTCAAACCATCGATGTTCCTATTCAAGTCGATGAACATCACCTGCGACCTCTTTCTGTGACTTTTTAGCTTCATGATTTCAGGTGTGGACAACGTTGGATCCCAGGATTTCATCAACAGCTTCATTTCGAGCATGCTCTATGAAGTGGGTATATAACTTCTATCTTGATAGGTGGTGTCATCTTATGCCTGACTACATATACATATATCTTATATCTTGTATAATATGAGTTTTACAAATAATTTTGAGTTTATCATTTTGTCAAGATACTTGTTCCATTTTTTCAGTTGATTATCTCTTTCGTTATTTTGTATAAATTGCAATCCATAGCTTGAATACAAATATATTGGGTTTGTAGATATTTACCTGCTTATTTATTTGCATGCTCAATTTTATTTGTAAACACTTAGGTTATACTTTACTATTTAATTTTCTTTTCTATTTTTGATAGAGGAAAGTCAATAATTCAAATTTGATTTTTAACTACCACATGCTATAAAATATTTTAGAGAGCCTTTCAAAATCTCTTCTTTTTTTTATTAATTTCAAATTTATCCACCAGTTTTAATAAAAAAAAATGCTTTCATGATCTTTGTGATACATAATGTTATTACCTATTTGAATTTAATATCATTAAATTTTTTAGATCTAATATGACTATATCCATGTTACTAATAGCATGGGTTTATTATGAATTAATTGTAAATAGGGCATGTTATAAAATATTTTAAAATTTTAATAAAAATGCCATTCTTTCACAAATATACATTGATATAAGAATGATGAATAAAACTACAAAAGACAAGATTGCTAACTTCTATAGAATTCATGGTGTCAATGGCGTAGGTTTGCATTAAAAATTAGAGCACTTAATCAATGTAATATGATTCAATATGCAAAATTGATATGTAAGGCTAATAAATGTTTTAATATTTGGTATTTTATATAAAAATCAAATAATATTATGGATGATAACTCAATATTATATTAATCAATATTTTCAAGGCCATGATCCCTCCATGAGCAACAACTCTCAAAATTATAAGTTATTACAAGCTTGGGATATCAAAAGACCTCACCAACTTGATAATTAGGGTTTTAAAGAACTATGACTCACATCAACCATAATGACACATTATATATTATATTGATTTCATCCTTTATCTTTCAATTGATTATTCTTTCATTGGATATGATCTATGTAAGTATTATGTTGGATTATTCTTAAGGTATTATTTGGGAGAGTAAGATTCACATAAAGATTCTCTCCTTATATACGGACTTCAATTTTTGGCTTGGTTCCCTTAAGCAACTAGCATAAGGGGTAACACAAGATCAAAAGGGGGGAGAAAACATATTGTACTTGACATATCGATCAAAAAAGTGAAGTTCACTTTACTATTAAAAAATTTCTTTTCTTCTCTAAGCTTATTTGGATTATCTAATTTCAATATTGTTTATTTCATATCCAAAGAGGGGTAGAATTTAGATGCCTAAAAATAATTTATTTCTTGTTTAATAAATCATTATTATACTTTTTAAATGACTTATTTAAATATAACAAATATCAAGATAAAGCTTATATTACAATGCAATATCATGTGTTATATTAAATGCTATATCATATATCTTGATTCATATTTTAAAGTATCTTGATATAAAAATATCTATATTATTTCTATAGGTCATCCTTCACTCCTTTCCTTGTCTTTGTAGGCTATATAAGCAATTAGAATAGGTATACCTATATAAATTAGAAATCTTTGATATGATAAGATCTATAATAGATGGTTTTTAACCATAATCTTCATCAAAAATGATGTCTTTTGATTGCACCTATTATGATAATTTATTATACTCTAATCTCTTAACTTTTTATATTTTATGCATGACATAATTCAACATATTCCATACAGTTAACAATGTGCCTTCCCATGCAACTGATGATATGGACCTCTTAGATCAAGAGTTTTAGATTTCAATGGTCAAGCTATTGATTCAATGCTTTCTGATGTTGAGAATTGTACATGCACTTCATCTCAGGTTCATATATTTCATGTATATTTATTATAACCTAATATAGTGTATCATATATATTTCTTATTATATTATATATCATTATGTACATTCGTATATTGCATAAGTCAAGGTCGATGGTTTAGGTCAAAATTTTTTAATAGAAATGGCAGATTCATAAGAATTTGACATCTTACTCTTATCATTTTTTATTATTATGTTATCTAGAACTATGAAAGGGGTGTGATCATTCACTTATTTGTTATCATTAAGTAAGGTTCCTCTTGGTTTTCCCTAGTAAATGGATTGACTTACCCATTTTGCTAACATGGAAGATAATGATCATCATGATGTTGAGAGACCAAAGATATGGTGGAAGGAATATATTACAAAATAACTATGTAGCCTTTTTTTAGCATACAGTGAGTTTTTATTTTTATTTCAATATTCATCATATTTCTACCTCTTCCTTTGAAACCCTAGATCTTCTTGGTTTCCCCTAGAAATGCCCATTTAGCATTTTATTTATTTTTATTATCATTATTTTTATTATTGTAGTTTTTCCATGTAATTAGTTTGTATTTGGTTAGAAGTTTAGAGCAATGTTTTATATTTATTATGGGTTATTTGATTTCACAATATTGTAAGATCATCATTAGGGGTGGATCCATATCACTGAATGTGTTAGAAAAGGCCATAGGATGGTAGAAAATAGGACATGAAGATGACATCCTCATGCATTCCATCTTGAATGACATAGTTATGGTTATATGTGTACAACTTAACCTTCCTGTCCATACTACTTTAGCTGAGTATTGGGATCAAGTTACTAACATCTTTCATCTTCCCTTAAGTAAAATGATAGTTACACTTTTAGATGTTTATAAGATATGGAGGATTATCATTCAATAATTTCTAGTGCATCATGCGTAGATCGAGAGTAATGATGATTGATAGACCTTGGCAACATGGTTAATAGGGGAGGGAGATCATGACTAGGAGCATAAGACTACCCACTTATTTAAGGTGTATAAGTTTTTATCTTCTTCTAGGAAATTGAGGCTATTGATTTCCTCCATTATATGTATATACATATATATGGATAAGAGTAGCTCATCCTTTCCTTTGTAATGGTATATATTATTTAGTACATTTCTACCAAGCATACAAGATATGCATGGGCTCTCATTATGTTGGTATAAATTTACATGGATTTATGAAATTAGATTTATAAAATTATCTTTTTATAGATAAGTTTATCATTAGTATTACTCATGTAGTTTTACTGTAAGTTTGGGCATATGAGAATATAGTTATGATTTGACTAGTTGGACTATAAAAGATGAGGAAGGATTCCTCAAACATTGCATTGACCTGTAATATTTATAGGTTACATGGGTATCGGTGCCCATAAACTTTAGACATGAGGAGATGAGAGGTTGATAGACTGTAGCTTCAAGACTTTGTATGGGTCTCCTAAGCTAACTATATATGGGATGAGTATTCTTATTAGCTTGCTTGAATGATGAAACTATGCTTTATTCAAACCCAAAGAAATCTTATAGAGGTCTATTTGCCATAATAGGTGCTTAGGTAATTTGGTAAAAAGTGGGTTATTCCACCTACCTCCATTTATTACATCAGATAGAGAATCAAGAGGTATATTCCCCAAGAGGCATAGATTATACCTACTTGGATGATAACATGGGAGGAATCATGAATAATAGACTCCATATAGCCTACCTCTATGACTCTGGGTATTACGTAGGGATACATGACATGGTGGAACATAGTTTGACCAACCCCATTAGGTATAGAGGATAATGAGGATGTAGATGATGAGATGGTTGTATCTTAAGAGGGGTATTTTGATGAGGATTCATAAAATATGGATAATTCTATGTGTGATAATTGAATGCAAGGATCACCAACTACATAGACACTGAAGTTAGATACCTTGATTGAGGTAGTACCATTTGTAGTAGTAGGTAACACCATATGACACACTTAATAGTATATCAATTTTTTTATTTATATATGACATACTAACTTATGACTTCTATGTGTTTGTAGCAGAGATAAATACTCTAATTCTTATCATATAGGTAGAGGTTAAAAAGTTTAAGCCTTTTGAGACCATGGTTTCAAGGTTATTGTCATAACTATCTACCCTAAAAATCACACTTTTAGCGAGGGATGCACAAATAGCTTCCATGGATTAGTCCATGAAGAGGTTATAAGAGAGGGTAGACATACCTATGATTAGTAGGCTTTCATGCATAGTTTGATAGATAGGATAGATAAAAAATGGTATTGTAACACTTAAGTAAAAATATGATAGGGCTAAGGTAATAATGGTCACTAATGTGATAAGCTCTAGAGATGTATTAGGTGCAATGTCTATTTTTACATAAAGTATTAGTAGTAGTATGAGGCCTATGATTAGTGAAGCTAGGAGTAGTGATAGTAGTTTATGCCACTAGATTATACCATAAGACATGGATCCTATATGTGTGTGTGTGTGTGAGAGAGAGAGAGAGAGAGAGAGAGATTCTTTTTAGCTCCAACTTTATTTACAATTTTGAATGCATGTTGTGGTTTATATATTATGTATGAATGATCTTAGTTGTGTAAAATTTGTACTTTTATAATTTGCAAATTAAATATAAAAGCATAAATTGAAAATTTACTAATAATAAACCATACATGTCATGGAAATCATATTTTAGAAAAGAATAATTAATACAATGAACTGAATTCAACTATACATAAAACCATAACAATGTATAAGCAATATGAAATATCAAATTTGAATTCCTAATGAAAAAATATGAATTTTATAATATCTGATAATTATGAATACCAATAAGGTTTTTCATTTTAGCAAATTTAAAACTTAATACCCACCTCTTAAAATATTTCAATAGACCATAAAGATAAATAATATACTATTCATTTTTATTTTAATCTAGGAAATACACATTGATAGAAATATATGAATAGTTCAAACACCATCAACAACATGGGTTTTAATAATTTAGAAATAAAAACATATGAGAAAAATTTTAAAAACTTACCAAAAAAGTTAATAAAATAATGAATTAGTCCATATCACTACAAACCATATACATTCCCCCCCCCAGAAAACTAACCTACCTATTATGCACTATAATCTAACATTTTTCCATTTTTAGCAAAAACTTTATGTATCTGGTAAGGTCTTATAATCCATACACCATTTGTAGATGAAGATACAAATATTGGTGCCTTTATGGTAGTGTATTTTATATCATAGGAAACATGTAAATAATTTTGCATGTCATTAGCGATGTTCATTCCATAAGCTTATCCATTGCATTTTTTTCTATCTCCATTATAGCCTTTTCTTCTTTTCTTCTAATATTATATGCATCCATGTTTGTTAAAGGAATAATAACTCACGTAATTTGAAGTACTTATCAAACTAATAAAGCCTTTTGGGTACAAACATGTTCTTTATAGAGGGTTTGTAAATATCTTCAATTATTTATTATTGAGGTATATAGGTCCATATTTTGCTTTAATATTATCATCCATCTAAATAACTTTTTTATTAATGAAACATTGAATGATATCTCTTAAAACCTTGTAATTTTTTGTTATGTATCCTGTTATCCTATGATAATTGCAAAATTATTCATATATATAATTTTTAAGAACAACATTAGGAAAGTGATGTTGAACCATTGGTGGAAGCTCAATAAGTTCTTATTTTAATAACACATTGAGAATATTATCAACAATATCAGTTAACCTTGTAAACTTCCTTTGTGTTTTATTATTATTACTATCGACATTAGATGCTACAACTTTAATTTTATATATATATATATATATATGAGGTTTCTTATCATAGTTTTTAGGTTTTTCTTTTGTTTTATTATTTTAATATTTTTGAGAATGTTTATTATAAAGTTTCTTTATATAATATTCTTTTTTAAGTAAAATATCTATCATTCCAACTAATGTTAAATCATGATTAGAGATAACCAATAATTTATACATAGGTAACACAACATTTGTAAAAGTATCCTTTAAATCTTATTGAGGCACAGTAATTGTATTTGTAATTTATTTCCATACTTTCTCAAAATAAGATAGAGATTGATTAGGTAATTCCTTAATTTTACATAAATATTTGAATTAAACCTTTTTTGCAATATTATATCTAAAGTGTTTTTAATCATTTATGTATCAAATCATCATATTTATCAATACTTTTTCCAAGAAGAGTAAAATACTATTTCAATGCATCATCCTCCAAACTAATTGAAAATAACTTTACAAGCATATCTTGATCATGAACATATTCCATAGCTTTCTCTTGAAAACTTTTAACATGCATTTTTGGATCTTGAAAACCATCAAAATTTGTAAATTTAACACTCTTCTTACCAATTAGCAATTTAGAAATAATTCTATTAGTTAATAGATGCTTTAACAAAAATAAAAATCATGATCATCATTATGTATATCTTTTTCTAATTTCGTAATCATTTCCTATATTGTATTTCCATAATTGAGAACTATAGCATTATTCTTTATAGGTATGTTGATATTTGGGGTTGATTTTGTGGTTTATGGTGGTGTGTTACTAGTTTTAGAGGGAGGTTTATTTAGATTTTTCATCCTTAGTTCATCCTCTTTAATTTTAGAAATAGTCCAATTCTATGTATCTTTTCATGTTCAAGCTTATCAACCAATTCTAACATAAATTTTAATTATTGTTCATCATTAGCCTTTTGGTAATAATCATCCTCTTGAGCATTTAGAATAGCATCAAGTTTTATCACATGCTCTACTTTTAACCAACTAGGATTATGTTTATAAATGTTATTAATTATAGTAGAAAGTTATTTAGTAATATCTACTGTAGTTTCATTTTAGTCAAAATGCCCTTACCTTTATCAGGAAGCATACATACATTATGATATTTAGAATGGGTTACTATTTGTTCACATTTAGCTTAACTTTCTTTATTGACATCCTCACTTATCACCCCTTTCATAGGTTCAATATTATCTACTTACACATTGCTAGTGGTGTGTGTGTAGTAGTGGATGCCATAAGAGTCATCTTTCTTCATAGTAGAAATCATTTATTTTATGGAACCTACATTTTTGTAATAAAATACACTATATGATGACTACAATGTTATGGAATCCACTTCTAATAACTCATAATTTATCAAAATATCAATAAATATTTCAAACTTTCTTTATTAGAAAAAAATCCATTATTAATCCAACATGGGTAGGAATTCTATCTAATTCTTCAATTTCAGTATTACTATTAGAAGTATCACTATGAATTCCTAAGCTTATATTATCAAAATCATCATCATTAATATATATATGAAGCTTATAAGGAGTTTGACCAATAATATCCATTATTTTACTAGAATTTGTAGATTCAATATCATTATTCTCATCAGTTTCTATTTGATCATTAAAATCATATTCTTGCATAGGTAAACTAGGATTAACCCTAATACTTTTCCTACTCTTAGAAAAATAAATCTTACTTTTAGAAACTATAGGTTATTCCATCATTAAATTTCATCTTTGGAATATAAGTGGAATAAACCCTAATTTTATTATTTTCTTGAGATACTACACTACACATTGTTGGTAAGGGAAGAGATAATAATATGAATGAGTTCATAAATCCTAATAAGGGATGGTCTAGAGTGAACTCTAGGTGTGTAAGAATGTTAGGTTCACTAAAATCTAGACCTCAAATTGTGTAAAATATGAATATATATAATAAATAAATGATCTAAAATATAAGAAGAAATAGATACGATACATTATATGATATTACAATAAATATACAAGTAACACATGAACCTGATGTGAAGTGTATGTACAATTCTCAAAATAAGTAGCAATGAATCTCTAGATGGTTAGGATTAGATTCATGGTAAGTTCATTAGTGTATCTTCATGTACTCAATCCAATAACTCAACCATAAAAATCTAGAATCATCGATCTAGAAGATGCATACCATCAACTACATGGATTTAGTAAAATTGTGATGTGTACCAAATATATAAAGTTTTTGAGCTCATAGTATAATAATTTATCATAGTATGTGACATTGATATACATCATTTCTTGATAAAGATTATAGTTTACAACCACCTATCAAAGATCTTATCATATCAAAGAGTTTTGATTTTTGGAGGTCTACCTATTCCACTCATATATATAGCATGTAAGGACATAAAAAGGAGTGAATATCGATCTTCAATAATAATATAATCATTTTTATATTCAATAAACTTTAAAATATGAACCATGATAAATGATATAGCATTTAATATAACCCATGACATTGTATTGTAATATCAACTTTATTTTGATATTTGTAATATTGTAATAATTCATTTATAAAGTATAAATATAATTTATTAAATAAATAATAAAATCATTTTTAGGAAACTACACTTTTATAGTACCAACTACACAAATCACCAACCCCTATCATCGAACACCCACTCAATGAACTCAAAATATTGTAGTAGAAAATTTTATTATCATTCTAAAGATCCTAAGTGGTCTAGCATAAACTCTTCTTCTGTTTGCCCAGATAGTGACAACCATACTACATCTCTCTCTCCCCACCCCCCCCTCTCTCTCTCTCTCTCTCTCTCTCTCTCTCTCTCTCTCTCTCTCTCTCTCTCTCTCTCTCTCTCTCTCTCTCTCTCTTGATTCTAAAAAATAATAACACACCCTAAATTCTCTCTGAGGCACTATTTTATATCTATCATTTTCATTTTGTAACTTTATTTTTATGACATAATATTATCATATTCCATCTACCAATTCTAATTCCTTATTTATGTAACTCCCATATTCCCACTTTCCACTTATCACCTACCAATTATGTAACTCCTTATTTCATAACTCCTTTATGACACAGTATTCTAATATGCCACTTGTCATTTGTAACTCCTTATATGTAACTCCTTTTTGTGATTCCTCATATTCTAACTACCAAATATTCTTATGATACAAATATGCCACCTAGCATTATTCTCTTATGGTACTTACATAATATCCTATGCTCTATTATTCTCTTATATCAACAATTTATGAAAACCTATTTTTATAATTACATAATTATAAAACTTCACCATATAAAAATAAAAATTGTCTTCAAAAGGAAAGCTTAACCTTATTAAAAAAATGTTAGTTGGAGATCTTGGAATGACTCTATTAAAAAAGAAAAGTTGCTCATTTTTATGATTTGATCATTAATCTATCATCATATTTTGAAATTTTCAACCAAACATGAAGGATTTTACCATTTTATTATTATCCCATAAAACTATCTAAAACATATAAAAAAAGTAAGAAATTAGCTATTTGTAACTCATTCCATTTCTACCTTAGGTGTCTATTGGAATTGAAATCTGAACCATATTCACATATTCGTATCAAATACCTCCATTTAAAATTGTGTGGTCTAACTTTTTACTTTTTGCTTAATATTCCACCTGTAAAATGGCCTTAAGGGCTAATTTCATAACTATTCCAAAATATGCAAAATTATCCAAGTACCAATAATACAAAAAATTGGTACAAACATTATGTAGACAGTCAAAAAAGACCCTCATTCGAAGAAGAATAGAATGGGACTAAAATCAAAAGTTAAAGAATTAAAAATTTAATATAAAAGGAAAATCGCCAACATCCAACCTAGGTTGCTAATAATCTAGTCCAATTGTAGCTACTGAACACCAAATCACCAATGACTCTATACCCAACAAAGCTAAATCAAGCACCAAACTTAATTTGAAATATGGATTAAAATGAAGGATGGGATCATGCTCCATAACTTATCCCTTAGCTTATTACACAATGATTGAAGCCAATTTAAGCATTTGGATAAACCTTTGACCTTATTGTGTGTACCTAAGTTTACACACCCAACTAATTAAAAAATCTATAAATTGAGCCTCTTGGATAAAGCAAAGGGATTCAATTGTGAGATACTATTACTCTATTGGAATGTATTTAGAAATGCTTAGTGAGACTACTCTACCTATCTATGCTTATATATTGATTTTAATGTGTTTACATACACTTGTGATATATTTTTGAGAAATGTAAATAAATAGGTACTTACAAAACCTGAAAGAGAGCAAGTATATGTAAATTATGAGCTACAGATAATGATTTATGACCAAAAAGATGATATAGAAAATAAATGAAATGTAGAAATTGAGATGATGCTACCAAACAAGAATGGATTTGTATACTTACCTCATGAAGCATACTTGATATCAATGAAATGAAGATGTTAATGAAGCCTCCATGAATTATAGCATCTGCATGTGAATTCAAGGAGTGAGATGATCTAGAAAGAGGGTTATAAGCAATCTATTTCATGCTTAGGAGGAACATGGGTAGTTTGTTTTGCCTGAAGAGAAGCATCGATGGTTTACTTTTGACTATAATCCATCTTGAAATGAGTTTTTACCTCCACATGGGCTCTTAATGATCGTAGTATGATACTTAGATAGGTCACTTATTTGTTAGAGTGCTCACATAAGGAAGTACATAAATCCAACATTGAATGGTGGTGTCAAGAGACACCTTAAAGGATAGCCATCATCAAGACCAGATATGGGATCATGTATCTCCTTGATGTGGACTTACTATTAGATCCTT